>Ga0209417_1001298_pt1 | contig 46791 bp, 31 predicted proteins | sample RifGroF2_FD_184002 | JGI IMG/M metagenome (GOLD analysis project Ga0209417, IMG submission 184002) | Groundwater microbial communities from Rifle, Colorado, USA - Groundwater F2 (SPAdes) (version 2) | ecosystem: Environmental > Aquatic > Deep subsurface > Groundwater | place: Rifle, Colorado...
TTATTTCCCATATTAATAGTATCTCACAACGACGGCGATTCGCAACTTCGTTGCTCATTCTCGCCTACATGATGACAATTCATCCACGGGTTTAAAAGCCCCGTGGTTTTCTTGTCATATTAATAAAGCTAAAATAAATTATAAATAGCCCTGAGATAATAAGCCAATAGTTTTTTATTAGCTTATTTCATCTTTACAAAATCCTATTAAATAGGTAAAATATTTAAGTTCATATAATATTTTTGTAGTTTAATTTATATTTTTAACCCCAAATAATACGGAGAAAATATGTCAGATCTTCTTTATTATCTAATATTTTCAGGCATTTCATTGCTTGGACTAGCCGTTATGGCAATTCTTATGTGGAAAATAAAATCCATAAAAGTTGATAACCTAAAAGCTCTAGAAATTGCATCTTATATTAAAATAGGAGCAATGACATTTTTAAAAGAAGAATATAAATTAATCGTTATTATCGCCGGTATAGGCTCAATTGTAGTTGGATATTTACTTAGCCCACTTGCAGCTATTTTATTTTTATGTGGCTCAGCATCATCTATGATTACCGGATTCATTGGTATGATCGCAGCAACAGATGCTAACGTTAGAACAACAATGGCAGCAAAAGACAAAGGCGAATACGCAGCATTCATGGTTTCATTCTTTGGTGGTGGCGTAATGGGTTTTGCAGTTGCTAGTTTTGGTCTTTTTGGACTTGCTACAATTTACTTTATTTTCTCAGACAGACCAGATTTTGTTTCCCTACTTGTAAGTTTTGGATTAGGCGCATCCCTAATAGCATTTTTTGCACGTGTTGGCGGAGGTATTTATACCAAATCTGCTGACGTTGGCGCTGATTTAGTTGGTAAAATCGAAGCTGGAATACCTGAAGACGACCCAAGAAATCCAGCAGTTATAGCTGATAACGTAGGTGACTGCGTTGGCGATACAGCAGGAATGGGTGCCGATATTTATGAATCTTATATAGGATCAGTGGCTGCTTCTATAATTTTAGCAATACAAAGTCCATATAGCTCAAATCATTTATACTGGATATTACCTTTAGTTTTGGCCGCAACAGGTCTTTTAGGCTCAATTGTAGGACTTGTTTCAAATTTAATATTTAAATTAGAACCTGCAACAATGCTACGCAATGCTTCTTATTTTGCAATAGGATCATTTTTCGCATCTTCAGCTGCATTCATTTATTTCATGCAAATGGATATGAATCTATGCATCTCAATAGCCCTTGGTTGCGTTTCTGGACTTATTGTTGGCTGGATCACAGAGTACTATACTGGTGGAAAACCTGTAAGAATGATTGCTAATGCATCAAAATCTGGCGCTGCAACAAACTTGATTTACGGACTATCTATAGGAATGGAATCAACAGTACTTCCTGTTATATTACTTTCTTTAGCTGTTCTATTCTCATTCCAATTTGGTGGTGAATTATTCGGCGTTTCTTTAGCTGCAGTTTCTATGCTTGCAACTGTTGGTATAACTATGACAGTTGATGCTTATGGACCAATAGCTGACAATGCTGGCGGAATAGCAGAAATGGCTGGATTTGGAAAACCAGTTAGAGATATTACTGATAAATTAGATTCTTTAGGAAATACAACAGCTGCTATGGGTAAAGGCTTTGCTATAGGTTCTGCATTATTAGCATCTATCGCATTATTCTCAGCTTATGGACAAGAAGCTGGAATAAAAATTCTAAATATAATCGATCCAACAATATTGGTTGGTATATTTATCGGCACAACAATTCCATTTATGGTTGCTGCACTTACAATGCGCTCGGTTGGAAACGCTGCATTAGAAATGGTTATGGAAGTACGCAGACAATTTAAAGAAATTATTGGGCTTATGGAAGGTACAGCAAAACCTGATTATCAAAAATGTATAGCTATAAGCACAAAAGCTGCATTAAAAGAAATGATTTTACCTGGCATAATAACAGTCGCAGCCCCTTCTCTTGTATTTGTTCTACTTGGAAAATATGCACTTGGCGGATTCCTAATTGGTGCAACAATTATGGGTGTTATGCTTGCTTTATTCATGGCAAATGGCGGTGGAGCTTGGGACAATGCTAAGAAATATATAGAAGCTGGCGCATTTGGCGGAAAAGGTTCTGATGCACACAAAGCTGCAGTTGTTGGCGATACAGTTGGAGATCCATTTAAAGATACATCTGGACCAGCATTAAACATTTTGATTAAGCTTATGTCGTCAATTTCACTATTATTGGTTTTAGTTAAGTAATTAATTAAATATCCAAAAAAAGAAATTCCTAAGATATTAATTTTTAAAAGGGCAAGTATGTTACTTGCCCTTTTTTACTAACTCTTGATACAAAATCCCCAAACTTGCTAACATAAATCATATAGTTTTTAATCTAAAAAAGGGGATCTTATGTTTAAAAAAATATTTTTATTAATTTCTATAATTTTTACTCACACTCTTTTTTGCGATAACTCTATAAACTCGCAAAACTTTCTAAACAAACAAAAAATAGGCACTAAAGATACTTCTTTTAAATTAGGCTTAGAAAGCATTACGGATACAACAATAAAAAATATTGGTCCAGTTGCCCTAATAACAAACCAAACAGGCGTAGATCAAACTGGCAAAAGAAATATAGAAATTTTATTAGATAAAAATATAAAAATAAAAAAAATATTTACCCCAGAACATGGCCTAACAGGCAAAGTATCGGCTGGAGAACATGTTTCTGACGATATAGACGAAAAAACAAAAATACCAGCTTTTAGTTTATATGCAACAAACAAGACCAAATCTTTATCTCTTGCAAATTTAAGCGATATAGACACAATAATTTTTGATATGCAAGATGCTGGCATGAGGCATTACACATACATTACAACATTATTTGAATCAATTGAAGCAGCTTCACAGTTTGATAAAAAAATAATAATTTTAGACAGACCAAATTTATTAGGCTCATTAATGGAAGGCCCATTAGTTAAAAAAGAATTTAAATCGACAGTATCTTTTGCCCCAATAGCTTTGCGACATGGAATGACTTTTGGAGAATTAGCTCTTTATTATAATAAATATATAATCGAAAAACCCGCCAACTTAAAAATAATAAAAATGAAAAATTATGACAGGGATAAAATTGCAATAAGCTATAAATTATTAACTAATCTTTCGCCCAATATAACTAATTTACAAGCTTGTCACGGCTACAGCTTTTTGGGGTTACTTGGAGAATTGAGCCCAATAAATATCGGCGTTGGCACTGATAACGCATTTCAAGTAATACTATTATCTGACATTATAAAGTTTTCTATAAAAAAATGGCAAAAAATACAAAAAATTTTAAGCTCTTACAACGTTCAAAGTGACATTTACAGGCTATTTGATGATCGAAAAAATAATTATCACATAGGGCTTAAAATTAAAATTCCAAATATAAGTAACACAAAGTCTTTTAAATTATTAATCGATATCCTAAAATTTTTTCATGATAATAATAAGAATAATAATTTAAAATTAAGCTTCTCAGGCTTATTCAATAAAGCTATCGGCTCAGATAAACTAAAAAGTTACTTAGAAAATAAAATTAATTTTAATATTTTAAAAAATAGCACAAATAAAGAATTACTTAATTTTTATAATAAATCTTTGAGCTGCGCGCTATACAAGCCTTTTGCAAAACCAGAGTACCTGTGAATGATTATCCGCCTCCGGCGGATAATCATTCATTTAAAACAAACTTTATAATTTTATAAACTAACGAAGCCTACAAATTAGCAACCCCAATCTTTTGATAAAGCTTCTTCTACCTACTCCAAACATGGTTCAGGCGATTAATCACAAACTACTTTTTATACTTTGTATAATAAACATATCCACCATCAACAAGAGTTTCTTCAAATCCAAGCTTTTTATACAAAGACCTTGCCTTAATATTTTCAGTTCTTGTAATTAATTTAACAATATTGCAACCATTTGCAAACATATCTTCAACTGCATAATTTGTTAACTTTTCTCCATAACCTTCACCTCTAAAATCCCTATCTACACCTACATACAATAAAAAACCTTCATATATTTTTTTATTAAAATATGCAGTAAAACCAGCCAATTTGTTATTCTCACGTAAAACTTTTATATCAAGTTTCCCAAAATGCGCAGGATCCCTATCGTAAGCCCTATTTTTCAACATAAAATCAGGAGAATATTCCTCTCTTGAGCTCGCAACAAGCCAATACCAATCTTTATCAAAAATTTTTAAAATGCTTTCTGCATCACGCGAATAAACAAAATCTGTAATTGGAGATTTTTCTGAATAAAATTTATAAACTAATCCCGCCACTAGCATCGCACTAATAGCCGTTACAGCAAAAAACTTAAAAATATTATTTTTAAACAAACTCTTACTTTTACTTTGCAACATATCTACTCCTTATTATATTTAATTTTATACAACAATAAACCTTTTGATGGAGCATTAGGCAATAACGGCTGTTCAGGATTTTTCTCTTGCAACGCATTTATCAAGTAAGAAATATCCATAAAATCATGAGAAGCTACCTGTAAAGATGCGCCAACAATTCTTCTTATCATATATCTCAAAAATCCTGGACCCTCTACGACTATTCTATAAGCATTATACTTATTTAAATATTCTAAATAAATATTTTTAATACTTCTTATTGTGCTTTCATGCTCATCACCAGAACAAAAAGATCTAAAATCATGCGTTCCAACAAAAACATTTAACGCTCGCTCCAGCTTATCAAAATCTATTGGCAACTTATAATGCAAACCATATCTTTGCACAAATGGCAACGGCCTACTTGTAAAAAAATGATAATAATAAGTTTTTAGCTCAACATTTTTATGAGAATTATAATCTGGCGTAACTAACTCAAGCTTTCTTACAAAAATATCTTCTGGCAAGTTGCTATTTAATGCATATAATATTTTTTCAGTTTTTATGTCAAAATCAAGAGAAAAAGACGCTACCTGCCCCAATGCATGCACTCCACAATCTGTACGTGAAGTACCATAAATCTTTATCTTTTTATGAAAAACATGCTCTAAAGTAGCTTCTATCTGCCCACAAACCGTTGGAACATTCTCAAGCTGTCGCTGCCAACCAAAATAGTCGGTTCCATCATAAGATATTATCATTTTATATTTTCTTGTCATTTTCCCACAAAACCATTAGAACTGTTATATTTTTATTCCCAGATAAAATTGTGCTAAATTATTTTATTTATAGTATATAAAATTAACAAATTAAGACCAGAATTCAATAATTTAAACTTAAAAAACTAGTAAATATTTACAATTCGCATAAAAAACATACAAACAGAAATTATCTTGCGCTATTAACGCCAATCTAGGGGCTTTTTACAATCCACATTTTTTATGCTTTAATTGTATAACAAATCTCAAGATTACATGCATCTTAGATACGTATATTTTGGAGTTTATAAAATTTAAATGGGTTATGTCATGAAAATATTTAAAAATTTATCAAAAAAAGCGCTTAAATTTTGCATTATAGCAGCGATAATAAGCTCAAACAAATTATTGCCTATGAGAATGAGAAATATAGATCTAAGGCTAAATAAAAAGCCTGCAAACATATCTGTTTATGACTGGAGCAAGCAAAAAGCCCAAGAACTAGTAAATGAAAAAAGACATGCTATTTTAGCATTACTTGGAAGAACAGATAATGGCTGGGAAGAAACTAAAGAAAATCTAGAGCCTATATACAAAAAAAGCGCCGATCATTACGAAAAAAAATATAAAAAACAAATTTTGCCTCCGTCTTCGCATGGATTAATAATGAGCATAATAAAACACCCTATGATACAAAAAGAATTAGGCATAACAAGCATATCAATAAAAGAAAACATTATTATCGCAGAAAGAGCATACGCATATCCAATAAAATTTTTATGCGAAGATCCAGATGAACCTATTGATAGCCCAGAAGCCTCTGATGGTTATAATATAATTATATCGCCACAAATGGCTTTTAGTGGAAAATATTCAGATGAAGAACTAGAAGCTTTCATAGGACATGAGCTTGCACATATAAAATACAAACATATTCCAGAAATATATTGCTTTACAAATTTATACAGAGAAAAATTATCAAGAAACGAAACTAACGTCAATCAAGACACATTCGATGAAGCTCTTCATGCATACAACAGAGCAATAGAAATTCAAGCCGATATTGTAGGTACATTTAATAATTGGATCTGGCTAGAAACTGTAGAGAATTACTGGCAAAACCAAACAGAGATAATTAATAGTAGAAATATGGACCCGCATTCATATGAATTAGACATTGATCATCCACCGGTTGCAGTAAGGGCTAACTACTTCAATAATATGTTCTCTGAAATAAAAAGAGAGTCTGAACCAAAAACAATACTACCTAGACCAAATAAACATAGACCAAATAAAATAAAACCTATACCTGTAAAAAATACCCCAAAAACTAATAACTCAAAAATTTCAAAACTTACAGAAAATATAACCCAAGAAAATAATGATAGATCAACTGTTACAAATAAAAAACCAACTAACAAAAAAAACGAAACAAAAAATCTTGATAATAATCAAGAACAAAATAATGCGCCAGGTGAACTTTTACAAAATTTAATAAATAATATAACTACAAAACAAGCCTTTACAGTTATTGGTTTTTTTATAGCAGCTTATATTATTTTTAAGTAAAAAATACTCTTACCAAAAATATAAAAATTTATAAAAAAATTTTTTATATTATAATAAGCTTATAAAAAGCTTTATATTTTTATAATTTATATTTTTTATAATTTATATTTTTACTATCAAGGGCATAAAATGAGTATGAAATCAAAAGAAATACGTAAAAAGTTTTTCGATTTTTTTATTAAAAATGGACATGAAAAAGTTAAAAGTTCATCTCTTATACCCGCCCAAGATCCAACCCTACTATTTGCCAACGCAGGCATGAACCAATTTAAAGATGTCTTTTTAGGAAAAGAAAAAAGAAGTTATACTCGAGCAACATCAATTCAAAAATGTATACGTGCCGGAGGTAAGCATAACGACTTAGATAACGTAGGCTTTACAAAAAGACACTTAACTTTTTTCGAAATGATGGGAAACTTCTCTTTTGGTGATTACTTCAAAAAAGAAGCTATAGAATTTGCTTGGGAATTTTTAACAAAAGACATGGCACTCCCCGTAGAAAAATTACATGTCAGCGTGTATGAATCTGACCAAGAAGCTTATGATATTTGGGAAAAGCATATTGGTATTCCAAAAGAAAAAATTCACAGACTCGGGGCAAAAGAGAACTTTTGGCAAATGGGTGATACCGGGCCATGTGGACCATGCACAGAAATTCATATAGATAGAGGCCAAGGCTCTGATCCAGATTGCAAATCAACAAAATGTGGGCCAGAATGTGATTGTGATAGATTTTTAGAAATTTGGAATTTAGTTTTTATGCAATTTGATAGACAAGCCGACGGCACAGATAAGCCATTAAAACAAACTGGCGTAGATACAGGAATGGGCTTAGAGCGCCTATGCGTTGTTGTTCAAAATAAAAACAGCGTATACGAAACTGATATTTTCAAAGAAATAATAGAAAAAATACAAGAACTCACTGGCGTTGATTATAAAAAACAAGATGCTCAAACAAAATCTGCTTTTCACGTAATATCTGATCATATAAGATCTTCTACTATGGCAATATCAGATGGTTGCATGCCATCAAACGATGGTCGAGGCTATGTTCTTAGGAAAATAATAAGAAGAGCTGCGCTATTTGCAAGCAAACTAACAAATAAAAATATATTACCAGATCTAGTATCAACAATTATACAACAAATGGGCGATATTTATCCTGAACTTAAAAATGATGCCCAATTAATAAAAAAAATAATCACTAATGAAACTGAAAAATTCTCTGCTAACTTAACAAGAGGCCAAGTAATTTTAAAACAGTATCTACAAGATAGCAAAGACAAAAAATTAATTACTGGCGAGCAAGCCTTTAAACTCTACGATACCTACGGATTTCCATTTGAGTTAACCAATGCTGCGGCAAAAGAAATTGGCTACACAGTAGACGAAACTGGCTTTGAACTCGAAATGGCAAAACAACAAGAACAATCTTCCAAAGCTACAAGCACAGATAAACCTATAGTAGAGCTAGACGAAAAAATAAAAACTGAATTTACTGGCTATGAGCAACTAGAAACAAAAACTGAAGTTATTGCAATAATCTCAGAGCGTGAAAAAGAAAGTGCAATAACAAGTGAAGTGCAAGCTGGCCAAACTTGCTGGATAATCACAAAGTCATCACCGTTCTATATAATTGGCGGCGGGCAAGAAAAAGATTCTGGACATGTTATTTTTGATAAAAACAAAACATCTCAAGTTCTAGACTCTGAAAAATTTAATAACGCAATTGGTGTACAAATACAAGCACCTGTAGAAATAAAAGTTGGTGACACAGTAACACTTAAAGTAACTACAGAAACCAGACAAGCAACTATGCGTAATCACACAGCTACACACTTACTACAAGCCGCACTAGTAAAAGTTGTTGGTAAACAAGTAAAACAAGCAGGCTCGCTTGTTACACCAGATTATCTAAGATTTGACTTTGCATGCAACGACAATTTAACTACAGAACAGATAAATAATATAGAAAAAATAGTTAACAAAAATATAATGGCAAATATTGCACTAAATATCGAGCACTCTAATTTAAATGAAGCTACAAAAAAAGGTGTTACAGCATTTTTTGGCGAAAAATATAATCCAGAAAATGTACGTATCGTCAGTATACCTGAAGTGTCTGCAGAACTTTGTGGAGGAACGCATGTTGCATCAACTGGTGAAATAGGCATATTTAAAATAACAGAATTCACTTCTATTTCTGCTGGAAATAAACGTATTTTTGGCGTAACAGGCCTTGCAGGACTTGAGCTTTTCCAATATAATTTTGATACAGTAAAAAAATTAGGCCAAGAATTTAAAGTACAAAGAGACCAAGTTCTTGATTCTGTAGAAAAACAAAAAACACAACTAAAAACACTACAAACTCAAATCAAGAATTTAAAACAAAAATTACTCGCAACAAATTTACTTGAGTGGCAAAAAGAAATAACTGAAATAGACAGTATACCAACTTTAATTTTATCTCTACAAGATGGATATACAGGCACTGAGATAAAAGATATTGGTAATGCACTTGCAAGCAAAAAATCTGGGCTTTATTTCATATTAAGCCAATTGGATGGCCAAAGCTTCTTTTTTGCAACAATATCTAAAAACTTAGCACAAAATTTAAACTTAAAAGATTTAGCTAAGCATATTGCCTGCGAATATGAGCTAAAAGGCGGCGGCTCTGAGACCATGATCCAAGGATCAGGACCTAAAGTTTCTGAAAATATAAGCTCAAATATATTAAACTGGATAAAAAACAATAAAAAATAAAACACAATTTTATACTTATAATTTTATGATAAAGGCAAAATATGTTAAAAAAAATGATTACATTAAAATTATTAATTTTCGCACCTATTATCTTAATCTCAATTAATATTTCAGCTGTAAAAGAGACAAAATGCAGCAGCTTGCAAAAACTAATAAAAAATATTCTTATCTCAGAATTTTATATTAGAAATGAACTTAGCAATGAAATTAATCCTGCGAAATTACCATGTAATGGCTTTTTTGAATATTTTAGAACAAAAGATACAAATAAAGAGATTATTTACACTTTAAACCCATTTACAATAATTGCAGGAGCAAACTCTTTTCAAGAAGTGCAAAAAGAGCTTTCAAGCGCAAATCAAAATAAATCTCTTACAATAGAACGTATTAAAAATACTTTAATCGTAACACAGGGAAATACTATTAAAAAAATAGATTGCAAAAAACTATTACCAAGACCCTGCTAAAATAATTTTATTTAAATAAATCTTCTATAATATTTACAGCTTTATAAATAGCAGCCTCTAAATCTTGTGAACTTTGAGTAAAATTACCCAAAACATAATTAGAAACCATCGCTCTATCAGCAGGCCTATCAGTGCCAAAACGCAATCTAATAAACTCAGGGCCACAATGCTCAATAATTGACTTCAAACCATTATGTCCACGAGCACTACCACCAAATCTAACCTGCAATTTAGCAAAAGGGAATTCAAGCTCATCATGAACAACCAAAATATTCTCTGGCTTTATCCCCTTTTTTTGCAAAAAACCAATAACTTTACCAGAATCGTTCATAAATGTTTGAGGCTTAATTAATAAAATATTTTTCGAATTTATCTCAATTTCTGACAACTCCATATTTGGCTTAACTTGCCAAGAAGCATTATACCTATCTCCTAGTGCATTCAAAATTAAAAAACCAATATTATGCCTATTTAATTCAAACTTGTGACCTGGGTTGCCTAACCCTATAATCGCTTTTATATCAAAACTTTGTTTCTCTTGCATGATATTTTATATCCCATAAAATTATAAATTTATAATTTGCTATATCTATAAATTTATAATTAAAAATAAAATTTTGCACTAAAAAAGGCCACCCGATTTGGGCAGCCCTATAAATTTAATATTTAAATATGTAATTACTTGGTTGCTATTTTCTTTGGCTCTAAAGATTTTTCATATGCAGAATCCATGTGTTTAACAATCTTATTTGTAAATCCACTTATTTTATCTGGATTAATTACAATATCTCTATCAACATCATGCAATAAAGTAGCGCCTTCTTCTATACCTGCTTTTTTAGCAGCTTCAAATAGATATTTGGATATTTTTTCTTGCGCTTGATTCATAGCAAGCTTTAGATCTTCATCGTAGCCTTTTGCTTTATTTTCGATATCACGTTTCATCTTCATAAGACTTTCTTCTGCTGAGTGCTTTGCAGAATCAGACATTGTTGGCGCTTTTGTTTGTAAATCTTTTATCTTCTTTGTGTATGCAGCTTCATCTTTCTTGAAATCTTCTTCATAACCTACACGCTTATTTTCCATTTCATCAGAAACCGCCTTGCCAACTTTTGCCTTACGAACAGCATCAGAAGCACTAAAATATTTTATTTTTATTTCTGAACTCGCCATTTTTACTTCTGGCTTGATATCTGTTAATGCAAAAGCAAATGGTGTTGCCAATAATAATGTAATCGAAAAAATATGCTTTATATTCATAATAAGACCTTCTTTTTATAAGGGTGTATAAAAATAATTAAACTTCAACTCACCTATCTAATCTACACATGTTAATCTACACCCTTTAAAAAAATAGTCAATCCATGTAATACTCAAAATTTGTACAAATACAGTTAGTTATATTTTTTCATCCACCAATTTGAGCCAACAATAAATTTTCTTGTTTCTTCAATAAAAAAGACAGAAGAAGAAACCAACAAAACCAATCCCCACTGAACAGCCGTAATTGGCTTTGTATCAAAAATCTTTTGCATAACAGGGCTATAAACAACAAAAAACTGCAATACAAAAACTGCAGCTATAGCCAACAAAAGCCATTTATTTGAAAACAAACCTAGCTTAAAAATAGACTTTTTCTCAGACCTACAATTAAAAGCATTAAACCACTGAAACATCGCCATAGTGACAAAAGTCATTGTTCTCGCATGAACAATATCGTATGGATAATAATAAAAAAATATAATTATAGATGCTACACTCATAGGCAATGCCATATAAAAAACCTTGTACATTAATTCAAAATCTATTATTTTCGATCCTTTCTTAAATCCATTTGGCTTTATTATATCTTTTTCAATTGCCTCTACCGAAAGCGCCATATCTAAAAAACCATCAGTAATTAAATTGAGCCATAAAATTTGAGCTGCCGTTATTGGCAGTGGTAAAAATAACGCAACAGAAAATAAAACAACTAAAATTTCACCAAGATTAGTCGAAAAAAAATATAAAATAATGCGTCTGAGAGTATACAAAATATGACGACCATATTCTATTCCAGCTACAACACTAGAAAACGAGTCATCAAGCAAAATTATATCTGACGCTTGCTTTGCAACTTCCGTCCCTATGCCACCCATTGCGATACCGATATTTGCAGCAACCAACGATGGCGCATCGTTTATTCCATCACCTGTCATTGCTACAATTTTACCTTTATTTTTATATGCATTTACGATTCTTAACTTTTGATCTGGAGAAACTCTGGCAAAAACAGTTATTTTTTCAAGATTTTCCATTAATTCTTTTTCCGACATTTTCTCTAAAGTATTTCCATCTACAGCCATATCACCTTCGATATAAATTCCAACCCTGCCTGCAACAAAAATTGCCGTTTCTTTATGATCGCCTGTAAGCATAACAATATCTATTCCAGCCAATTTAGTTTTTTTTACAAGATCTACAACTTCTGATCTTATCGAATCATTTATTCCACAAACACCCAAATACTCCAACCCTGAACTTATAATACTTTCAAAAAAATTTTCTTTGCTATTATCTATATTATCTGGGCTTGAATAATTTTTATCAAAATCCTCAAGAATCTTTGTATCTTGCTCGCTAAAAATTTTTACAGCTACAGCAACAACCCTAAAACCTTCTTTTAGCATTAAATCTAGTTTATCTTTATTTTCTTGTGTTACATTTTTTGATCTAGACATTATTACTTCTGGCGCACCCGATATAAATACTGTTGCAATACCATCAATTTTGCAAAAAACAGCATGATACCGCCATTTTGAGCTAAATGGTATCTCATAAATAACTTCGCAATTTTTATTTAAACAATCTTTTTTAACGCCAATCTTACTCGCCATAACAGACATAGAAGCTTCGGTCGGATCACCTTTAATTTCAAAAGTGTTTGTATTTTCAGAAAAATGAATCTCAGCTCTATTTAATAAGCAACCTGCTTTTGCGATAAGCATTAATTTTTCATTATTTTTAGCATCTATAGGCTTATTGCCCAAAAAAACTTGTCCGTTAGAAAAATAGCCCTGACCAGAAATATCATACTCTTTATCATCAATAATTATCTTTGCAACCAAAAGTTCATTTCTAGTCAACGTACCAGTCTTATCTATCAAAATTGTATCAACCTTTCCAAGACCTTCTACTGCATGCATTTTTTTTACCAGAACATTTACTTTTGCCAGTTTACGTGCTCCAATAACTAAAATTAAAGTCAAAACTATAGGCAACCCTTCTGGAACAACGCAAATAAATAGAGCCGTTAACGTAACAAAAAGCTCTCTTATTGGTTTCCCAGTAAAAAAACCAATAATAAAAATCGCTATGCACATTAATAAAATAAAAGCTACAATCCATTTTGATAAATTATTTAGCTCTTTTCTTAATGGCATATCTTCCTGAATTTCTTGCACACACTCACTTATTTTCCCAATTTGTGTGCCTTGACCGGTTGCTATTACAATAGCTTTTCCAAATCCTGCTACTATATAAGTTCCCTTAAAAACCATATTTACCTGGTCATGCGCAGATAAATTATTATTTAACTCACTTTTTAATGGCTTTATAATTTTTTGTACAGGCTTAGACTCACCTGTTAGAATAGCTTCATCTATTTTTAAATTTGTCGACTCTATAACACGAGCATCTGCAGATATTCTCTCACCCTCCAAAAGCAAAATTATATCACCAGGAACGAGTTTTTCTTCATCCAAAAATACTATTAAACCGTCTCTTATAACTACACAATCAGCTTTTATATACTTTCTTAAACTTTCTAAAATATTTCTAGCTTTTCCCTCTTGCACAGTACCTAAAATTGCATTAAAAAATAAAACCACAGTTATTATAAATGCATCAATTTTATCAGGGCCAACAAAATATATTATTACTGCAGCTATAAGTAGAATATAAATTAGTGGATTATTAAACTGTCTTATAAAAACTTTAAACCAAGAATCTCGCGCATCTTGCTTTAACTTATTTTGACCATACTGAAAAATTCTTTTTTCGGCCTCTTTTTCTGATAATCCATATATGGCATTTGATCTAAAATGCTTTATAACTTCTTCTTTTGATAATCTATAAAATTTATAGAAACGGTCAGACTTCATACACTAACCCCATTTGATATAAAAATTAGATATTTTAAAATACGCGGGAAAATGAAAAATCCCTAAAATTCATTTCAACCCCACTAACCCCTATCTTTCCCGCGCACTTAATTTCATAATATTATTCTAAGCTATAACAAATTTATAATTCAAGAGTTAAAAAAAATAATAAAAAAATACCCTTCTTTAGGTTCTTCTTTTAAAAACTATAACAAACAAAAAAAGCGTGTAATTTTATTTAAGTGAATAACTCACTTAAATAAAATTACACGCTTTTTTAAATCTGGTGGAGGCGATGGGAGTCGAACCCATGTCCGCACCGCATCAAACCTCAAGCACTACATGCTTAGTCTATATTTATACTCTATTGCAACTTTTAAGACTTAAGTTAACGCAATAAAGCCAGTTTAGTGATACTCATCAGACTACAAAACCAAAAACTCTCATCTGACAGTCCCATCTTTTTATTATACGAGTCAGTCCAACTGATGGACACGCCTTCCTGACAAGAATCAAATCAAATTAAGCAAAAGCTAATGTTTGATTTAATTGAACATTCTCATGTTCTGCATTTCTTATTTTGATTATTTGTTTAACGAGCACTTAACCAAAGCTCGGCATGCTCTCAAAGCCCTCAACAACACGTCGAAGCCAGTACGCCCCCGTACTTGTATAAATTATCTGACGTACAAAAACTTCTCCAAACAGCGACACCCGTGCATCCTGAGTAGATGCGAAGCATCATATCGAAGGACGAAGCCAGTACGCCCCCGTACTTGTATAACTTTTTGAACTTTTACGGATATTTCAAATAAATATCTTTATATTCTAATTGTAACAAAACAAGTAAATTTGTCAAGCGTTTTAAAATTTGTACTTACCCCTAAGCTCACGCGTAGTCTCTCTCTTAATGTCCCGTTCTTTAAGTGCACTCTTCTTACTAGCAGCTTTTTTATGCTTGCAAATACCAATTTCAGCCTTTATTTTTCCATCTTTAAAATATAATTTTAAAACAACTAATGTAACACCCTTTTTTGAAATATCACCAGTAAGCTTATCTATTTCTTTTCTATGTAATAAAAGCTTTCTTCTTCTTGTAGATTTTTCATCAGACTTATCATATGCATGAGAATATGGGGTGATGTTACAATTTATCATGTATATTTCGCCGCCATGTATTGTTGCAAAAGCACCAACTAAAGAAACTTTTCCTGCGCGTAAAGACTTAACTTCATCACCTGACAAAACTATACCCGCTTCGATAGAATCCAAAACTTCATAATCAAAAAAAGCTTTTTTATTTTTTACGATAAGCATTACAAAATCACCACAAATTTTAAATTTTTACTTCTTATGCTCATATTATTAACTTTATATTTTATACTCTCTTCGAAATTTTTTCAAAAGAAGATCTTGCTATCGGATATAGAATAACACTTATTATTATACCTAGCAAATTACCACCTATCATAAAAGACCAAAACGATATTCCGGAAACTCCAGTATACTTAAAAGCTAGACTATTAAACGCATCCATCCAACTAGGATTAAAACTTAATGGATTTATTCCAAACAACTTAAAAAACAAGTCTCCAAAAACATAATCCATCGAATATATTGGCACCATTGTCCATGGATTATTAACAAAAACTGATGAAGCCAACGTAACAGCAAAATTAAGAGAAAAAAACCAAGAAAAAGCAAAAACCATAACAGTATGAAACCCGACAAAAGGACAAAATGCTATATAAATCCCCGCGCAGAAAGATAGCGCTAAAATTTTAGGACTTTTTTCTTTTAACACAAGTTTTTCAAAAAAACTCTTAAACGACTTGATAATAAGCTTTAAAGCCACAATATAACCTCAAAATTATAATTTTTATAATAAATACTTGCTAAACAAACATTTTCTTCTGTAATTTGACACTTTTGATATAATATCAATTATCTGGTAGTTAGTATAATTAGTATAATAAGTAAATAAATTTTACGCAAAAATTATTATGAGGCTTGTATGAATAAAAATATATTTAATTTTTTATTTGCACTTTTAATATTGACAGTATCAGGAAATTTTTTAAACGCTTTAAATTGGGATATTTACTCGATAGATAAAAATATTTTTGTAGGCAATATAATATTTCCAAAAAACATTAAAGATCTGCCTCAAATCTCATTGTACAGAAGAGGTATAAAAATAAAAACAGAAAATGAAACTTCGAATAAAAAAATACAATTTACATTATCAGAAGATAAATCTTACAAAAAATTTTACTTGCTAATAACAAAATCAATTACACCTGACATCGATGACAATACTGTTAAATGTTTGAAAATCGATCCTAAACAAGCTTATAAATTCTATGAACTTACTATTTATACAAATCAAGAGCTTACTATAAACCCAATCAATAATCTAAAAGAAATAAAAGACGTTTACTCGTGGAATATACAAAATATGAAATTAAATTCTTATGGCATTATTCCAGATGATACACTTATTATGATATTCAATCCTGATTATATAGAATCAATAGAACCTGGAACATCTCTTGAATTGCCTAAAATTATAATCAAGAAAAATATTTTACAATTAGCTGGATCTGAAAAAAAATTGTCTGACGAAACTAATGAGCTTTTATTATCATGCTTAGATCTAAATATAATCCACACCAACCCCGCTTCTGAAGTAAAACCTGAATACAAAAAAAAGCTTATTGTTGCGATGGCACACCCAGATTAAATAAAGAGTTTATATTCTTAACATAAAAATTATTTAAAAAGTTTTCATGCTCGCATACCGAGTATAATTGCTCAACAAAAATTATTAATTTTTATAAAAAATTAATAAAAAACTATTTTTTTAGGAGCTATTTTGACGAAAATACCAAAAAATTTAAGTTCTTGGCCATTAATTTTGGGCATAGAGACTTCATGCGATGAGACATCTGCATCAATTTATGACACCAAAAATAAACAAGTACTATCAAATACAACATTTTCGCAAATAGACATTCACAAACACTTTGGTGGAGTTATTCCAGAAATTGCTTCTCGTGCTCAGCTTGAAAAAATAACGCCAATAATTATAGAAACGTTTGAAAAAGCAAATAAAACTTTAGAACAAATAGACGCAATAGCTGTATCTAAAAACCCTGGCCTTCCAGGATCATTATTAGTTGGCCTTTGTTTCGCCAAAAATATGGCTTATGGAGCAAACAAAAAAATAATTGGCGTCAATCACTTAGAAGCCCATGCATTTTCACCAATGATCGAAAATGACATACCATTTCCCCATATTTGCCTAACTGCCTCCGGCGGACATACATGTATTTATTTAATAAAAAATTTTGGAGAATATGAAATTTTAGGTCAAACATTGGATGATGCTGCCGGAGAAGCTTTTGATAAAATAGCAAAAATGCTAAATTTAGATTATCCTGGAGGCCCATTAATAGAAAAGTTGGCTAGTGAGGTTAATTTTAAAGACTTTTACAAATACCCTAGGGGAAAGCTACGCGATCTAGACTTTAGCTTTTCGGGATTGAAAACAGCCGTTTTGTATGATCTGGTAGCAAAAAACGCATATGACATGCAAAATAAAAAATTTCTAGGCGATAATATTTTAGAAAATAATAATTTGATTTCAAAAAATACAAACACTTGCACAGAGCCAAACCTAGAAAAAATAAAAATAACAGAACTAGAACTAAAACAAAGAGTATCTAGCTCGCTACTAGTTTGCATATCAGATATATTTAAACAAAGAATAAAGCTCGCACTAGAACGATACCCAGAAGTAAAGGCTGTATCGATGGCCGGTGGCGTGGCCTGCAATAAGTACATCAAAAATCAAATAAATAATCTTTGCGATCAAAAAAAAGTTGCATTTTATTCCCCTAGCCCAAAATATTGCACTGATAATGCTGCTATGGTCGCATTTGTCGGCGCATATAAATACCAACAGGGCAAATTTGATGATCTCGAACTAGACATTTTTGAGTAAAAAAAGCCACGACTTTTAACACCGCAGCTTTTTTTATAAACTAAATTATTTTTTAATAAATATACAAATTAATGCACCAAATAACTTTCTAATATGCTCTTGCCAAAAGAAAACACTTCATTAAATCCAGAAAAATCTTTTGTTGGGATATAAACCTTAATAGAGCCATCGTTAAACTTTACAGACAGGCCAAGACCAAGCTGTGATGCATAAACAGATCTTACATTATATAAATTTGCCGGAACAAATATGTAATTACCCTCAAAATCAAATTCAACTGACTCCAAAGTATTGCCATAAAAGTTCAAATATACCAAATCATCTAAATCATAACTCTTTGTTGAATAATAATTTGCTGGATAACACTTTTTATAAAATGGCATAAAGAATATTCGCTTTTCATTCGCTAGGTCAAAAATTTCGATAAAATCGTTTTGCATACCAATTTTTGAATTATATTCTGATCGCTCTACCAAAAGAAATTTACTGTCTTTGCTAAAACTAAAAGATACCAAATTTCTAAACTCTAATATATCTTTAGACTTTGAAACATTTTCAACAAAAACCGAGTTACTAAAATCACACTTATAAGCACAAAACTTATTATCAAAGCTATAATAATTAATATAAACATTATTACAGCAACAATTTATTTTCGACGCAATAACCTGACTATTTAAAGAAAATAATAACGCGAGAGATAAAATTGACATTAATTTAAAATTTTTCATATTCAAAAACCTTTCGTAAATTTAGTTAAAAAATTCTAACTTAGAATAAGTATGTAGAAAAAAATAAGAAAGGCAAATCGTGAAAGCCCTTAAACAAAGACATAATCCTGATAGAAAACTAAAAGTTTCACCTAAGATTTTAAAATATTAAAAAACATTACTATTTTTGCCAACAATACAATATTTGTATAAATTTATTTACTCACCAAACATGCATGGGTAAATAATTTAACAATCTACTATACAAAAAAATAGGAGCTCGTCCCCTGCAACTTCAACCAACAAGACTAGCAATAAAAAACAAATCAATATAAATAAGACAGGTTACTTTTCAGATGTTTTTTGTGAATTTACGTTAGCCAATAAAGAAGAATAACGCCTTACAAACTTACCAGAAAAAAGATCATAAGCCGCTTTTTCTTCCCAAAACGTAGACTTATAAGTCATAACAACGGCATTTCGTTTAAAATTAAAGTCCGTAATTTCTTTATCTTTTTGCGCATACTCAAAAGCCTCTAGACCAGTTTCGCAATCGAAAACTTTTAACATATTTGCTTTTCTGTCTTCTAGATTTATAATCAAAACACCTACAAATTGTTTATCTTTTCTATATTTAACCAAAAAAGAACAATCTTCAAATTTATCAAAAATACCTGCCACAACCTGCGAACAAATAGTTATTTTTGAATCTGACGCATAAGTTTTTGGACAGTGTCCCGCAAAGCAAATTGTTAAAAAAATAAGACTAAGCAATAAAATAAAACTTAATTTGTTCTTCATGACTGTTCCCCTTTATATAAAATCACCTGAATTTTCTTCAAGCATCAAAACTATTCTTATATAAGAGATAAATCAAAACAGAAAGTAATTCAATAAATTTATAAAAATAATAAAATAGCCCTGGTTTTTACGCCAGAGCCATATTAAATTTAAAAACAATTTACTAATTAAAAATCAAGATATCGCTTATTTATAAGATTTTTTAATGAATCAGAAATAATCTCAGCGCTAGCTGATGAATATCCACCAGAAGTAACCATACAAACTGGAACCAAATTTTCACAAGCAAATTTAAATACCATCTCATCTCGCTTTATAATTCCATCTTTACTAATATTCATTCTTCCCAATGGATCTCCTGCAAATATATCTGTACCCGCATTATAAATTATCAAATCTGGCTTAGACTTTTTAATAGCAAAATCAAGATTTTGCTCTAATAACAAAAGATATTCGCTATCCATAATTCCATATTTGACAGGAAAATCATAATTTATATACTGTTTTGCCATAAAATCTCTTGGATAATTATCGCCACAATATATATCAAATATCGAAATACGCTTGTCATACTTAAAAATATCCTCATGCCCATTACCCTGATGCGCATCCAAATCAATAATCATGACCTTTAAATTTGGATTAGTTTTCCATAAACAATTTACTGCATATGGAATATCTGCAAAATAACAAAAACCACCACCAGAATCTCTTTTTGCATGATGATAACCGCCACCAAGATTAACAAAATTTTTCTTATTTTTTAATGCCAATTCTGCAGCCAAAGCTGTTCCAGCTGTTGCTCTATGCATAGGACTAAGCAATTTTTAAAGCCCAGATTTTACTCTATCAAAAAAAAGACCCAGATTTTACGCCGGGTCTAATTTTATAAGTCTAACTTTAATAACTACTTATTTATATTATCTATAAACTCATCGTTAGTTTTATGCTTCTTCATCTTGTCTATCAAGAATTCCATGCCTTCTATCGCATTAAGCGTAGACAAGAATCTTTGAAGTATCCAAACTTTATTCAAGATACCTTCATCTTGCAACAAATCATCTCTTCTTGTTCCAGATGAAAGTATATCAAGAGCTGGGTATATTCTTCTGTTAGAAAGCTTACGAGTCATATGCATTTCCATATTACCAGTACCCTTAAACTCTTCATAAATAACTTCATCCATCTTGGAACCGGTGTCAACTAGAGCAGTCGCAATAATTGTAAGAGAGCCTGCGCCCTCTAAGTGTCTTGCAGCACCGAAAAATCTCTTAGGTCTTTGTAGAGCATTCGCGTCAATACCACCAGTAAGAACTTTTCCTGATGCTGGAGCTACAGTATTATAAGCACGAGCTAATCTTGTTATAGAGTCCAAAAGAATAACAACATCTAGCCCGGCTTCTACCATTCGTTTTGCTTTTTCAAGAACAATTTCTGCTACTTGAACGTGTCTATTTGCAGCTTCATCAAAAGTCGATGATATAACTTCTGCTCTATCACTTTCTATTGTACGCTTCATATCCGTGACTTCTTCTGGTCGCTCGTCTATCAATAGCACTATTAAATAAACTTCTTTGTGATTTGCCAGCAAGGATAGCGCTATATCTTTTAATAATACAGTTTTACCAACTTTTGGCGGAGCAACCAACAATCCACGCTGTCCTTTACCTATTGGTGAAAATATATCTATTAATCGTGTAGATAAAATAGATGGATCGTGCTCTAAAACTAATTTTTCATCTGGATGCAACGGCGACAAGCGCTCAAAACTCAACCTATCACCTGCGTAAATTGGATCACTATAATTTATTTTGTTTACTTTTAATAAAGCAAAATATTTCTCACCTTCTTTTGGCTTTCTTATAGTTCCAGAAACTGTATCACCTGTTTTTAAACCAAAACGCCTAATTTGAGATGGCGAAACATAAATGTCATCTGGTCCGGATATATAATCAAAACTTGCAGCCCTCAAAAAACCAAATCCGTCTGGCAATTTCTCGAGAACACCAACAACTTCTTCTTCTACCTCTGGATTAGCTCTCAAATATAATATTTTTTCAAGAAGCTTTTCCTTACGCATTAAGCTCGCGCCAACCATGCCAAGTCTTCTTGCAATATTATTAAGATCAGCCAGAGACAATTTTCTAAGCTCATCATCAGAAATATCTTTTATTGATTTTACAAAAGCCATAAACTTTGCTTCTTGCTGTTGCTTATCATTATTTCTGTTGTTATAATTTCTCTGTCCATTTTGTTGTGATCTATTATTCATACCAGTATTTGCACCAGCCCTATAATCGCTAGAAGAATCTGCTTCTTGAGCAATAAATCCAGAACCTTGAGCAGCTTCTGCATGCTTATCTTCAGAAAAATTATTTTGTTTCTTTTCTATTTTTTTTTCTTCTAATATATTTTTTTCTAATGTCGATTCTTCCATTACTGGAATATTATCTTGTAAATCATTTGCATCATTAAAATCGACCAAATCTTTTTCAATATCTATATCAACCTCCTTATTATCTAAATTATCTAAAAATTTTTCCCCATTTTTTGACGCCAAACACAAATCTTCCGATAAATTTTCTGCTTGAGAAATTATAGATTTTTTAGGCTTTCTACCTCTTTTTTTTGGTGCCAAATCATCAGAAATATTACAATCTAATTCTTTATTTTCAGTACCAACAACTTCTTGCTCATAATGATCGTTTTCATTATCAATTATGTCTATAAATTTTTCCTCTTGACGATCCTTCACGAAAACCTCCTGCTAAAAAAAACTAAAAAATCTAAAAACATAAAAACCCTTATGCGAGAAAATATAAATAATTTTGAAAAATTTATGAATACTTACACCATTTAATTTATATTACTATAAACAAATTAATATTAGAAAAATAGGAATAATAATCAACCATTATTAAAATCAATACAATAATTAATAAAAACTAAAAAATTCTATAATTTTGCCTGTATTAGAAAAATATTACACTCAACCAATACAGGCTATAAACTTATTACTTATCAAATACAACGTTTAAAAAATAATTTATTTAATTTACTAAGCAACTCTCTTATCTCTATGAAACATCATCATAATCGTGCTTGCAATATAAATTGATGAATATGTTCCGAAAATTATTCCAATAATAAGAGCATACGACATATCTCTTAAAGTTTCACCGCCAAAAATAAACAATGATAAAACTGTTAACAATGTAGCAAAACTTGTCAATAACGTCCTTCTTAACGTTTGATTAAGACTTACATTAACTATTTCTGTTATTGAAGATCCATGCATAGTCTTTAAATTTTCTCTAATTTTTGAAAATATAACAATCGTGTCGTTTACAGAGTATCCTAATATTGTCAAAATCGCAGCTATCACATTAACAGAAATTTCCATTTTAAATAACAAAAAGAAACCCAAAATTATTATCGCATCATGTGCTAATGCTGCAACAGCACCAAATGCAAAACCGAAAGACCAAAATCTAAATGCAATATAAACAAGCATTAAAATTAAAGCTATAATAACAGCCGTTGTAGACTTTGTGCGCATTTCATTTCCAATACCTGCACCTATAGCGTCTGTTTGCAATATTTGAGCATTATTATTTGGTAATTTTGCTTTTATAAAGTCAACAACCTTCAAACCAGCTTGTTGCGTATCTTTTATATATTCTTTTACTCTCACGACAATTTCATTATTTGCAAATTCACGAATATTAACACCAGTAAATCCATTTTTTTCAAAAGCAGAAATAACTTCCGAAGATTTAACAGGCATATCAAATTTCAACATAAACTGAGTTCCGCCCTGAAAATCTATACTATAATTAAACGTCTTACCCGTAGAAATATACTTATATACGAATAAACCAACAAAAGCAAAAATCAAAGACAATGAAAGTGCTAAGAAATAATATCGATACTTTACAAAATCAAACATAATACTCTCCAACAAGATTATTTTTCAAATTTTTAGAATATATACAGATACTAGATTCATTTTACTCTTATATCAAAAATAATTAACAGTTTTTAATCAATAAAGCAATTGATTTTTGATATTTTTTAATTTTTAAAAATCAAACCCTTAATTATAAGGGTTATTATTTTGCAAAACTATTTAAAATTATTAAAAACACATATAGACGAACTTCTACAATCAAGACTATAATCTTTAAAGAGATTAAAAAATTATAACAAAATAATTTGATATAAAAATCACTATGCAGCTATAACTGATATATATCTGCGGCCTTTTGGTCCATAATGAAACTTCAATGAACCTTGAGCTGTTGCAAATAATGTATCATCGCCACCCTTTTGCACACCTAATCCTGGATGAAACTTTGTACCTCTTTGACGTACAATTATTTCTCCGCCAAAAACTTTTTGACCATCAAATAATTTAACACCTAGTCGCTTACTGTGACTCTCGCGACCATTAGACGTCGAACCGCCGGATTTACTCGTTGCCATTTTTATCCTTTAAAATCATTAATAATTGAAAATCTGATATCAAGATATGATTTTCTGACATTTCCATATAACCACGTTGAGATTATTTTGCTACATATAAGGAAAAAAGTCAAATTTTTTAAACACTAATTAAACACTAAATAAGGAATATTGAGTTAGAAACACTCAATTAAGATAAAAAACGGTGTCCCTCCAAAACTCTGGATGCACACGACGTCTCTGCTTGTATAAAATAATAAAGTAAAAGACCCTTCGTCAAGCTCAGGGCGCACCTCAATACTTTTGCTTGTATAAAAACGGTGGAGGACCCTTCGTCAAGCTCAGGGTGCACGGAATACTTTTGCTTGTATAAAAACGGTGGAGGAGTGGAGAAAAACCCCATTTCCCACGAATAGAATGTATAGACCAAGGTCTAAACAATTATAAACAGAAAACCTCCATCTCCACCACAACACTATTATAATAATTTTAAAAAACTAATTTTATAGCTTCAAAACTATTATTATTTTTAAATTCAAAACAGTCTTAACTGCAATTAATATTTAATATTTAAATTACTAAGACTCATTACTAATTATTACATAAATTATAGATTAGTCAAGAATTTTTTTATTTTTTTTACTAATTTTGCATAAAACTCAATTACTTTGCAAGTTTTTTAAAAAATATACTATAAAACAATACGTGATTAACCGACACAGACAACACCTTTAAAGTTAAAGCATATCAAAAGCCCTATAAACAAGAATATCCTGCATACGTAACACTCGAAATTCTCACCTAGAAGCCAACTACACAAATCCAGCAAGGTTTGCAAAAAATTACTAACTTTTAACAAAAAATCCCAAAAACAAAACATTTTTTATTAGTATTTTTATAAAAAACCATATTATTTTGTTACATCTTTCCAAGAATTTCCAAATCTTGTAGTAATTTTTAAGAAAACTGACCAGTCAACAACGCTTTCCAAGACCCTTTTAGTTATTTCTTGAGCCTGTTTTGCATTATCTTCTGGCACAGATATAATTAATTCATCATGAATTTGCAGTAAAATTTGGGCACCTATATTATTTTTCTTAAATTCTTTATCCAAATTAACCATGCCTTTTTTCATAATATCAGCAGCAGTTCCTTGCGCCTTTGTATTTATCGCCACCCTTTTGGCAAACTCATAAAGGTTTTTATTTTTTTCATGTATTTCTGGCACATATCGCCTTCTACCCCAATAAGTTGTAACATATCCATCATGCTTACAATCTTCGATTACAGACTCCATCCATTTAGAAACGCCAGGATATTGAGAAAAATATTTATCTATATATTTTTTTGCATCACCCAAGCTAATATCCAAGTCTTTAGATAGCCCAAATGGCGTCATGCCATACAAAACACTAAAATTTATACGCTTACCTATCTGTCTTTGCTCTTGAGTAACTTGATCAAATGGCACCTCAAATAATGCCGCTGCAGTTTCTGTATGAATATCTCTATCTTGCAAAAATGCGTTAATTAAATTTGCATCACCAGATAAATATGCCAGAACCCTAAGCTCTATTTGCGAATAATCAGCTGACAAAAACACTTTCCCTTCATCAGGAATAAATGCCTGTCTTATAACAAGCCCATACTCAGAAGAATCTGCTGGTATATTTTGTAAATTTGGTTCAGAGCTGGACAATCTACCTGTTGCAACATCAGTTTGATTAAAAGTTGTATGTATTTTACCAGTTTTTGGATTTATATATCCCGGCAATGCATCTATATAAGTATTTTTTAATTTACTAAGCTCTCTATGCTTTAATATTAAAGCTGGAACAATATGCAATTTAGAAAGCTCTACTAAAACCTCATAATCTGTTGAATAACCAGTCCCTTTTGCACTCTTCTTCTGTGTTGGTAGCTGTAAAATTTCGAATAAAAGTTGCCCTACCTGCTTAGGAGACCCCAAATTTATATCTTTACTCTCAAGACCTACTAAATTTATTATTTTTTCTTCTATCTCTCTCAAATCTTTATCGACTTTTACACCAAGGTCTTTTAAAATATTTGCATCTACTCGTATTCCAATTTTTTCCATCTCATACAAAACTTCTATCAATGGAAATTCTATCTCTTGAAATATTTTTTGCATACCATCATCTGGCAATTCTTTTTTAAGAATTTTCACCAGCTTTAAAGTCTGATGCGCATCTGCTGCAGCATATTTTGTTGCCATTTCAGGCAATACATAAGAAAAATCTTTATATTTATTTGCAGTAACAACCTCTGCAAAGCTCAACATAGGCTCACCAAAATATTGCATAGACAGATCTTTAAGACCATTCTTTTGCCAAGCCTTGGCTACTAATCTAGCGGCTATTAAACTGTCAAATTCTAGTCCCTTAACAGGCAAACCTGCATTAAACAATACAAGCATGTCGAACTTTGCATTATGCATCCATTTACCAATTTTTTCATCTTCAAATATCGGTTTTAAATACTTAACTACTTGCTCTTTTGTCAGCTGCGCATACTCTGCTGGATCCCAATTATGTCCAAACGGGATATAGTAAGAAACCCCCTCTTTTATACAAATAGATATACCTATACAATCGCATTGCAATGGCATCAGGCCATTAGTTTCTGTATCTGTAGCAAAATATAAGTGATTTTTTATTTTATAACAAAGCTCTTTTAACTCGTCTTCTGTTGTTACACATTTAAAATCATATTTTTCTAACTTTTCAAGAGTATCTCTAACTCCACCAATACTCATTTGCTTATCTTCTTCTATGTCTTTTAATAAACTTTTAAATTCTAATTCTCTAAAAATTTCTTTTGCTTTCGCCCAATCTTTTGGATCAAACACAAGACTATCTTTTACAATATTAGTACGCACATATTGGAGTAAAAACAACTTCAAACTTAAAAATGCATTTTCTTTATTTTCTTCTAGTGCCTTTTTTACTTTTGCTCTTGGCACTATATCTAAACTTTCATACAACTGCTCAAGCGATTCAAACTGATTTACCAATTCAAGAGCACCTTTTTCGCCAATCCCCTTAACCCCAGGTATATTATCAGAAGTGTCACCAAGCAAGGCAAAATAAAATGGCAACTTTGCAACTTTGCAACCCCTTTTTTCTTCAAGACTTTGCACATCTGTTACAACATCTTTAAAAGCATCATACATAAAAGTATGCTCATCTAACATTTGCCCAAGATCCTTATCTAGAGTTACAACAACAACATCAAAACCGTTTTTTACGTAATCTTTTCCTACAGAATAAATTATATCGTCAGCCTCTATCCCTGTGATAGAAACTTGCGACAAGCCTATGGCTTCTATAATTTTTAAAATTCTATCTTTTTGAATAAAAATATCACTTGGCGGCGCCTGCCTTGTAGCTTTATAATTTGGAAAAATTTCATGCCTAGTTGTTTTACCTTTACTATCCCAAATAATTGATATGTATTTCGCATCAAATTTTGTCATTAACTTTCTTATCATTCTACAAAAACTATAAACAGCTTGTACTGTCTCGCCCTTGCTTGTATGCATTGGCTTTAAGCCATAATAAGCTCTGTATAAAAATGACGAACCATCTATCAAAAACAAAGTTGTTTCTGGATTGAATTTTCCATTTTTATCTATTTTATTTGTTTTATCAGTTTTATCTGACGCACCAAACATAATTTTCTGTTGCATGAATTTTCCCCGTAAATCTTATACCAGAGCAGGGTATAAAAACTTATTATTTTATTTATTTTAAAATTTAAAAATATACTTTAAATTAACACCAATAAGTAAAATTTAAAATAAAAAAATTTTGGACAAACTTACAAAAGAAATATTTTAAAAAACCAGTAATTTTGTAAACTTACATTATAATTGACAAGATGTAGCCAGCATACAAATTTATTCTTTGACACATAAAAACAGCGCAATTAAAGCCTAATTTGCTTATTTTCACCAATCTTGATACAATTAGAACAAATAAATTTAAAAGAAAACATTAGGAGAAAAAATGAGAGAAAAAAATAATAATTTTGAGAATTATAAAAATACGCTTATAGATATTATTCACAATCGTGTACCAAATTGCAAAATATATTTATTTGGGTCAAGGGCTCGCGGAACAAATCAAACAGGCGCAGATATTGATCTTGCTTTAGATGCTAAGTCTGTAATAGATATAAGCATTTTTTATAAAATACAAGATGACATTGAAGAGACTACTATTCCGCTAACCATAGATTTGGTTGATTTATTTTCTGCATCTGAAACTTTAAAAAACGAAGTGAAAAAAGAGGGAGTTTTATGGAAGAATTAAATTTGGTAAAAGATAATTTATTATCTGCTCTTGATAGATTAGGCGAAGCGTTACAGTATCTCGAAAAATTGAGACTACTTGTTGATACAAAAGCATCTATATTAATGGATAATGATGAATTAGAAAGACTATTAAGAGACTCATCAATTCAACGATTTGAATTTTGTTCTGATTTATTTTGGAAATATTTAAAGAAATACGAAGAAGAAGTTTTAGAATTATATTTAGAGGCAATAAGCCCTAGAACGGTAATTTTGGCTGCATGTAAAGCTAGGATTGTTTCAGAGACTGATTCTGAAATTTTATTAGACTTGATCAAAAGTCGTAATTATACTTCGCATATTTACAAAGAAGAGGTAGCAGACCGTATAAGCGCAAAAATCCCCGATTATTATAAGACGATGATAAAGTATACTGAAAAATTGGGCTAAAAAATAATTATTTTTCAAAGTAACAGCATGCAAATTCGCATTATAATGCACAAGAGGCGACAAGTTTATTTGCCGCCCCTTTTTTAATTAATTATCTTACTATTTTAATGATAATAAATTTTATACGCACAAACATTAGACTTCTGCTGCACCTCTTTTTCATCAAATTTTGTAAAGCAATAATTTTCAACAATTTTTTCGCCATCTATAAAAACCGTATGCGGCTTAATATCAGGAGCATTGTAAATTATTGAAGAATAAAAATTTCCATAACAAATTGGCACAAAAGAACTTTTTCCCAATTCCCACAACAACAAATCGGCAGGCTCACCACCCGTTATCTCTCCAGATTGATTTTTTCCAAGCATACGATATCCATTAATTGTAAGCCACTTGAAAATCGTATCGATACTTAATGTTTTTGGGTCATTATTTTTTGCAGAATAAAGCAATGATGCAAAATAAGCCTCATTTAAAATATTATTTGTATTGTTATTGCTACACGCATCAGTTCCTAACGCAATATTAACCCCAGAAGCCAATAATTGACCTATAGGAGCAATTCCAGCTCCTGTCTTTGCATTGCTCACTGGACAATGAATAATGGAAGCATTATTTTTAGCTACAATATCTATTTCTTCCCGGTCTATAGCAACAGCGTGAATCAAATTCCATGAAGAATTTAAAACCCCAAGCTTTGACAGCAAGCGTACAGGCGTAGTGCCACGATTTTTTATACACAAAGAAACATCTTTTTGACATTCACTTAAATGAATATTTACTTTAGTTTTATATTTTTCAGCCAAATTATTAAGAAAAACAAGTAAATTATCAGAAGAAGCTCTAATAGAAGCTGCACCAATATGAATATCTAATTTATCAGTTTTATGAGACAAAAATTCTTTAAAATTTTCTTCAATTTCACTAATGCTAACTATTTTAGGGGCCTTATCACTAGTTTCCCATTGATCATTAAAAAAACAAGAAACAGCGCCTTTAACCCCAATTGCTTTATATGCATCAATAACTGGCATTGGATGAGAAGCAACAGAATAAATACTTGTAGCGCCGGATTTAATAGCATCCATGAGCACAAATAACGCTTGCGAATAACGATCTTCGTAAGTTTTTTCAAAATCTATGTGCATTTTATGCAAATAAGAGTGGGTGTCGAGACCATCCATTAACCTACGGTCAAGAAGTTGATTTGGATGTAAGTGACCATTAACAAATCCTGATGTAACTAAAAAATCGTTTGTACAGAAACTATTGCAATTCTTCTCTATAATCTCACAATTTAAAATTATTCCATTACCAATTGTTATATTAACACGGCAATATCCATATGTAGCATTATTAATAATTACATTTTCTAGGAAAACATTTTCCATTGCTTGCATTTTCCAATATTAAATTTTTATTATAAAAATAGGTAATTTACAAGATAGCATACTTTTTTAGTATTCACAAGGAAAATAATTTATTATGTTAGAGCAAAGTGATAAGTTCCTCTTGTAGAGCAAAATAGAAAATTCCGATTTTTGTGTATAATTAATACCGCCACCAAAAACTCTAAAAAAATTAAAAGTAAAACATAAAATTACAATACTTTATTTTATCATAATTTATACAAAAATAAAAAATATTGCTGTATAATAAACACATGTTTATAAAAGTCAGACTCCTTAACGGATTTCAAAAAACACTAACGTACAAAATTCCAGACGACTGGAAAAATAATAATCTTATTGATAAGATTGTTTGTGTGCCGATCAAAAATAGAGATCTAGCCGCAATAGTTGTACAGCAATTTCCAATACTTTCAGAAAAAGAAAAACTGTTTGAGATACGAGAAGTTATACGCATAGAATCTTTTCCTAGCGACAAAAATTATAATAATTTTATAAATAGCTTATGCCAGTACTATCAAATCGATAAATTTCACTTTATAAAACGCGTTAAAGGCTTTTTGACTGAAGAAAAATTGGAGCTGATTCCTGAAGTTATTGCTAACCCAGAACTTGCAACAGAAGATAGTGACCCTGAAAATATAAATTCCACAGGGATCAATTATTTCGAAACCCACACAACTGAAAATAGTGGCTTGTCCCCTATAACTCTAACCAAAGAGACTAACAACCACAAACAAATATCCGAAAGACCAGAAAGCAATATTATCCCGGCACAAGTATTAAAAAATAATTATAAAAATCACGTAAATTTAACGCAAGAACAACAAGTAATTGTAGATTTTTTGCAAGACAAAATAATAGCTGGAGTTTATGAACCAACGCTGCTACACGGCGTAACAGGATCAGGAAAAACAGAAATTTACAAAAAATTAATAATAACATGTATCGAAAATAATAAGTCGGCACTTTTACTACTGCCAGAAGTAACTCTTGCTATCCAATTTGAAAAAATAATGCGTGCGCAGCTACCAGAAAATATTTCAATACACAGCTTTCACTCCGCTACAGGTGTAAAAGCAAAAAAAAACACTTGGGATTTATTGCTAAAAAGCAAGCCAATGCTAATAATCGGCGTACACATACCTGTAATTTTGCCGATAGCAAATCTCGGATTTATAATCGTTGACGAAGAGCATGAATCCGGATATCAAGAAAAAAAACATCCGAAAATAAACAGTAAAGACGCAGCAATAATGCGCGCCCATAAGAATAAAATCCCAATTTTGCTAGGCTCTGCAACACCGTCTGTATCATCACTTTATAACGTAAAAACAAAAAACTGGAACTTTTTTCAACTAAAAAATAGATTCGCAGGCAACTTTCCACAAATAAAAACTGTATTTTTAGGCGACAAAAAAATAAGGCGTAATTTTTGGATAAGCCAAACTCTTGAAGATGCGATACGAGAAAAATTAACAAAAAAAGAACAGGTTATAATTTTTTTAAACAGGCGCGGCTATAGTTTTTTTGTTCAATGTAAAGCCTGTAGTTTTATTTTCTCATGCCCAAACTGCTCTGTTAGCTTAACGCTTCACAGCGCTGGAAAATCATACAAATCAAATAATTTAAAGCAAAATAATTTAAATGAAAGCAGTACAAATAATATCGAAACTTTAAATTGCCATTACTGTGATTATTCTATCGAACAGCCACAAAGTTGCCCACAGTGCAACAAATACGAGTTTTTAAAAAAGGGAATTGGCACTCAACAAGTTGTCACAATTCTTGAAAAAATATTCCCAAATGCCCGTATTGCTAGAGCAGACATGGATACAACTACAAAGAAAAAATTATGGCAAGAAACAATGCGTGATTTTGAATCTGGAGAAATAAATATTTTGGTAGGAACACAAACTATCTCTAAAGGCTTTCATTTTCCACGAGTTACTCTCGTTGGCATATTGTGGGCAGATTTAAACTTGCATTTTCCAATTTACAACTCTACCGAAACTACTCTCCAACAACTTATTCAGGTTGCTGGACGCGCAGGCAGAAACCATGAAAAAAGCGAAGTTATTGTACAAGCAATTGGCATGCACAAAATTTTTGATTATCTTAACGAAATAGATTATTTAAATTTTTATAATAACGAAATAGAAAATAGAAAGATGATGGGCTACCCACCATACAAGCGTCTAGTCGAAATAGAGTTAAAAAATACAAGTGAACTTCACATAGAAAAAGAAGCAAATGATCTTGCTATTACACTTATAAATATTTTTGAAAAAAGCGACTTACATATTGATGTACTTGGCCCGTCTCAACCACCAATATCAAAAATTAAAAATACACATATACGCAAAATTTATATTAAATGTGAAAATATTTTACTTGTTGGAAGCTTATTCAGAGCAATTAACTTTGATAAGTATTCTAGCCAAGTATTTTTCACACCAAACCCACTAAACTAACACCTAATTAAAAATAAAAACACATACTCACAAGACTAAAATACTTCCCTATATGAAGTAAACTCCCCTTCCCGTTCGCCCTAAGTTAAGCGAAGGGTACAGTGATTTACAATATCGTGAAAACATCGTCACAGAAAAAGTATTTAAAATTTTTTATTTTACTAAAGCAAGTATTATTTTTTGATAAAGCCCCCGGATCCCTCGCTTAACTCGGGACGAACGGGGACTTAGAATACTCATTTTTGCTTACGTTTATTAAATTGCGAAGGGTTACAGAAACTTTATTTTACAAAAAAATATCTTCTAAAATGCTCAAGCTCATTTATAGACCCAATAACATCTTGCATAGCTCTATGATTTTCACTTTTTTCAAATTTTTTATACGCACTTTCAGGATACCAACGAGAAACAACCTCTTTTATCGCAGACACATCCAAAAGTCGATAATGACAATAATCAACCAGATTTGGCATATATTTAACCAAAAAGTTACGATCCTGCCACACAGAATTACCTGCAATTAAAGCTGTTTTTGGGTCACAATATCTTTTAAAATATTCAAATAACTGTACTTGCGCCTGATCAAGCATAATCTTAGATGCCCTAACTCGTGCCGTAAGCCCTGATTTTTGATGCATTTCTTGAACCTCTTTACACATCAAACCTAAATTTTCTTCAGATTGATGTATAACAAATTCAATACCACTATCCAAAACATTTAACTGACTATCTGTTATAACACATGCTATCTCTAAAATAACGTCCTTCTGCGGATTTAAACCAGTCATCTCCAAATCTATCCAAATTAAATTTTTATCCCTAGTCATAATTAAATATCCTAATCGCTATCTACTCGATAACCCTCTACACTAAAGCCATTAATTTTTTTATTAATCTCTTTCAACTCGTCTTTTTCTTTTGATTTTAATATCTCTACAACAGCGTAAGATCTCGCCAACTCATATATTATATCTTTCTTACCTTTTTCAACAATTTCAAGCGTATTTTCCTTTCCACACATTTTAAAAATATCATCACAATCATTTAAAACAGCAAGTTTTCTGTATAAATAAGTATCTTTAAAATTTTCATTTAATAAAAACTTAACAACCCTTATTGCAGCACATTTTTGACAAACCTTCAATAAAAGAGCCTCTTTTTTTAAATTAATATTAAACTCAAAAATATCCTCATTTTCTTCACTTATCTTATTTAATTTTAACATTCTTAATTTTTCTTCACGCTGCTTTTTAATATTATAACACATACGACACGGATATTTACTATTAATAATACGACGCTCAAATTTGTCATAAGCCTCAAATGGAACTTCTAAATTAACATCCTCCCCACAAATTTCTAAAAAAAATTCCTTAACTTCTTCCAAAGCCATTTTTTTCTCTATATCATCAACAACGGTAAAATCTTCATTTTTAATCTCAGTATTGTTAAAATGATCATTATTCATTGAAAAAACACTTAAATTAAAGAAAAGTATTACAAATAAAAATATATTATTAATTTTATTGTATATCATAAAATAAACCCCTTTATTAAAAATATTTATATTTACCCAAAACCAATAATTTTGTATCCTGTTATTACTGTATTTAGAATCTTTATTAAAAATCAAGAACTTTTAAAAGGTTAATAAAATGCAAAAATTACGAGTAGGCGTATTAATGGGTGGAAAATCCCAAGAAAGGGAAGTTTCTTTTAATTCTGGAAGAACTGTATGTGACCATTTAGACACCTGCCGATATGAAATTATTCCAATTTTTCAAACAGAAAATGGAAACCTTTTCTTATTGCCTTGGCACTTTTTGCATAGAGGAAAAACTAACGATTTTAGACACAGATTAGAAAATGAAGCAAAACTAATCAAATGGGATGATTTAAAAAGCTTAGTAGACTTTGTTTTTATAGCAATGCACGGACAATTTGCAGAAGACGGGACCGTTCAAGGATTTTTAGAAATTCTTGATATACCATATCTTGGCTCCAAGGTTTTTGGCAGTGCAATTGGCATGAACAAGATCATACAAAAAGAATTCTTAAGAGCAAATGGCATAGAAGTTGCAAAAGGGATCGCTGTATACCCATATCAGATAATAAATTTTGAAAAATATAAGACCGAAATATTTGCAGCTTTAGAAAAAGCCGGCGCCAACCCTCCATTTATAATTAAACCTCACAAAGAAGGCTCCAGCTTAGGCGTAGAAGCTGTTTTAAAAACAGAAGATCTTCATTCTGCGCTAAAAAGAGCATCTTGCGTTAACCCAGAATCTGAGCAACCCGTACTTATAGAAGAAAAAATTAAAGGAATGGAAGTCTCATGCTGTGTAATTACAGATTACAAAACTGGAAAACTTATTCCACTTACACCTACAGAGATTGTAATAGACAAAAATAAGCACTTTCATGATTATAAAGAAAAATACATGCCAGGGTTGGGCTATGAACATACTCCTGCTAGATGTAACGATAGCGATACAGAACTTATAAAAAAGACATGTGTACGCGTAATGGATATACTAAAAATAGAAAATATTGGCCGAGTAGATGGCTTCTTAACAGAAGATAAAAGATTTATCGTAATTGATCCTAATACTTTAACAGGAATGGGACCCTCAAGCTTCTTCTTTAGAGAAGCTGCAGAAGACAATATAAATCACACACAGCTTATAAATCATGTAATAGAAACTGAATTAAATAATTATGGTCTTCTTGAAAAAATTATAAATCATGAAGAAAAAGTAAAAGAAGAAGCAAACATGACAAGTAAAAAAATAAGAGTAGCAATATTAATGGGTGGCACAACAAATGAGAGAGAGATTTCTTTCGAATCTGGAAGAAATATAACATATAAACTTTCACCGCAAAAATATTCAACTATTCCAGTTTTTGTTGATAAAAACATGGAACTTTACAAAATTAATAATAAACATTTAGTCAGAAAATCTACGCACGAAGTCCAAGATTTATTATCCCCAGAATTAAAAATAAATTGGAACGATTTGCCAACCATAGCAGATTTTGTCTTTATAGCTCTACATGGCGGCCAAGGCGAAAATGGTTGCGTACAAGGAACTCTTGAAATGCTAGGCATGCCATATAATGGATCTTCGGTCTTAGCAAGTGCTTTATGCGCAAATAAGTTTGAAACTAATAAATTTTTAGAAAGCCAAGGCTTTACTGTTCCAGCATCTGTTTTGGTAGCAAAAGAAGATTTTCTTTTAGATAAAACTGAAGCAATAAAAAATATATTGGCCAAACTAGATTTACCAATTATATTAAAACCTCACGATGATGGCTGTAGTACAATGGTATGCAAAATTAAAGATGCTCAAGAATTAGAAGCTTCACTTACAGAATTTTTTACAACAAATAAGCATATTGCAATGGCAGAAGAAGAAATTATAGGAATGGAACTTACTGTTGGCGTTATTGGAAACAATCAACCAATAGCATTACCACCTAGTCAAGCTGTTGCAACAAAAGGCATATTAAGCATAGAAGAAAAGTTTTTACCTGGCGCTGGCGAAAATCAAACTCCTGCGCCATTACCACAAGAAGCGTTAAAATTAGTTCAGCAGCAAATGGAACTCGCATACTCAGCTTTAGGCTGCGCAGGATATGTTCGCATAGATTGTTTTTATCAGTCCGCTGAGCAAAGTAAAACCAAGCAAGAGCGTGTAATATTTCTAGAGGTAAACACATTGCCTGGAATGACGCCAGCAACTTGTATATTTCATCAAGCAGCAGAAATTGGCATTAGGCCAATGGATTTTATAGATTTAATTATTGAGCTTGGCCTTGAAAAGCATAAAAATATTTCTTGTAAACACAATCTTTTCAAAGACACAAATAAACAAGAACATAGCTCTATTAGAGAAAATTCGCATGAAAATTATTAATTCTCTAAAATACAATAAATGGCAATAAATTATGGCTGGACCAATAGCGCACATTATGCTTGCATTATCAATACTACCAAAAAATCTTCCTGATACAGCTGTTAGAGAATTTATTTTAGGATCCTCTTTTCCAGACATACGTTATATTTCGAAAAATATAAAACGTGAAGACACTCATTTTAAAAACATAACTCTCGAAATTGTCACACAAAAAATACAAGAAAAAAGTTTTTTCCAAGCTGGAGTATTGTTCCACTCATTAGTAGACGAGCTTAGAGACTGGTATATGAATAAAAAAAATGTATACAAAATTATGCCACACACAGAAAATGCTGTTAGAGCTATAAAATTTTTAGAAGATAATATTTTATACGAAAAGATAAAAAATATCGATCAAGTAATACAATACTTTGACACCATTTTGGACGAAGAAATATTTTTTTGCACTAACAAAAGTTTTGATCAAGAGCTATGCAAAAACAATAATAATAACCCTGCTTGCGATAACAACAATTATTATGCTTGCGCTTGCAGCAAGAGTAATTTAAAAAACTTTTATTATAAATGCCATTCTTGTAAAAATAATATAAAAAATTGGCATAAATTAATGAAAACATACTGTGAAAAAAAAATGGATCCACAACACAGATTAGTTTGTTATTTACTTTTAAAATACCCAAATTTACCAAAATGGATAATACAAATAATCGCATTCATAGCCTTCTGGCTAAAAATACTACCACAAAACTTTTTAAGAACTATCGAAGTAATAAATGAATGCGAAAAAAATGAAAAGTTATTAAAAATTATTGATAATTTTTATGATAATTTTGAAGATGTTTATAAAAATTATCAAGATCAGGATGCGCAGAAATACCTAATAGTCACCACGAAGTAACTCTTGAAATTTTATAAAAAATTATAGTTTATTATTATTTATTCTTTCTAAGAATTTTGTCCCGCAGCTTTCTTCTTCATAAAATCAAGCATAACTTTGCTACAAAAAATATTGAGTTCACAGTCATCAGAATCATCACAATTAGCACCAGCTTCAATAAGCTTTTCGGCTATATCAAAATAACCTAAACTAAACGACTTTTCCAATGCAGTTGTAGGTTTTTCAGACTTGTTGCGATAATTTGTTCTGTTTAAATAATCTTCCCTTACTTCTTTATACCTATCTTTAACAACTTCTTTTAAAAGCATGTCAACAATCTTATTTCTAAAATTTTCATCCTTTATAAACAATGCGTCATAAATAAGACTAGTACTTGAAGTTGTGGTATTATTTATTTCTGTTACATCTGCACCAGAAGCAATAAACTCTTTTACTTTGCTTACATAACCATTTAATACAGCGCAGCTAAAATATGAAATTTTAGAAGCTACTTGTCTTAAATTTTGCCCATTTGTACAAAAACACAAGTTATTTGTCGCTAACAAAGAGCTAGCAAATAACAAAAAAGCTTTTAAGCTAATATTTTTTAAGTTCATCATAATAATCCATTTCTAATTAAAATATTTAAATCAAAATTTTATATAAAAAAGCTTTCATTAATCTATAGTTGACCGCGACATCTTAATGCTTTCGGCATTAAAGATACTCCATTCTTTAAAATATTCAAGCATTTGAAAAATTTCGACATGCTAATAAGAGTATATCAAAAAAAATAAAAAGTTACAATACTGGTCATATTTAAAACAAATAAACAATCAAAAAACCCTACAAAAACAATCTTTTTAGCTCAAAAAACACCTAAAGATCAAATATAATATCATTTGTGCATAAAAAACGCTATTACTACTAAATAACATCTTCTATAAGTAAAAAATCTTAGAAAGCATTGACCCCCCGCTCGCCCTGAGTAGCTGCCTTAGCAGCATATCGAAGGGTTACATGCAAAGCATGTTTTTAATACATGAAATTTATATTTTTATTAAAGTTTATATGAGAAAATAGTATACCAACCCAACATCAACATTTCTATTTGTAATAAAACCACTCAAAATAACCATTAGATAGTCGAATTAAAACGAGCAGTCTTTATATTGCAAATTGATTAAGTTGGCAATGTTAAAAAATTTATCAATTTCTATTTGACAAATTGGTTTTTGCTTGTTAAGCTGATAAAACAAGTAGAAAAATGGGGTTTTAAAATCTTTTTATAAAATGAAGGTTTTATTCGTGACAAATAAAAATTCAACGAGTTTTTACATAATTAAATAGACTATTGCGAAAAGCATAAGTCTTTAGGAATATAGTCAATTTTTAATAATTCAATTACTTGGAATCTTTCCAGGTAATTTTTAACTTGCCCAGAAAGGGTTACAATGTTTTCGTTTAATTTTAAAAAAATATTTATAATTTTCGTCGTTTCATTAAATTTTGGCATAACAAATACTGTATTTTGCATGAAAAAAGAGAATGAAAAAAAATTAACAAACCAGAGTAGCAAAAAAAATTTAAAACCTGTAAAAAAACAATCGAAAACTACAGAAAATAAACCAACCGGTACTTCTAAAAAACAAACAGATGTACATCCAAAAAAGAATCTCTCAAAAGCAAAACCAAAGATTTCAAGCACATTAAAAAAAACTACAATTCCAAAAAAATCTGTAAATACAACAAAAGAACAAACAACTCTTCTAAAAGATATCACTCAAACAACAAAAAAAATCGATAAAAAAGCAAAAGAAAAAAATTTAAAAAACATTAAAATCAACTCTGAAGAACCTAAAACTAAAAACCAAGATGATAATAATATTGAAAAAATAAACAATTGCATTTTAAAATTTAGTCCACTTGGATTAATGCACGACTCTTATGATGATTCATTAATAGGCACATGGGAGATGCTCAGAAAAACTGGCGTTTACTCTATATATAATAATTTTAATAAGGCTACTAATATCTTAAATGATGACAAAACTTTTAGAGACTCTAATGGACGTATTATTGGAAAATGGGAAAAAAGAGCTAATGACAAATTTTATATAGAAAGCAATGAAAATATAAATACAGAATCAAAAAAAGAAGAAATAAAAGACCAAATTAAAAAAGATATCGAATTAGATATCTCTGAAAATATAATTCAACGCCACGGGGGAGGACTCCTAGAATTTATTTTACTAAAAACTGTAGATCATAACGATACAGAAATCAATTCTGAAATAAATGAAAAAATAAAAACCACTGACAGCCCTAAAGCTGGAAATTTAGCTTTTATAAATGCCAAATTTATATATAACTTCTTTACCGACAATGAAAACATAATGAAAAACGGCTGGATAAAATTAATAAATAACAAGATTCAAGCTAAAAAAAATCTTGAAACAAGTATCAAAAATGGTGAAAAAACAAGCTTTTTGAATAGTGAAGATATTCAACATAGAATTAGAAAAGCTGAATTAGAAGAACATATAACGGTTGTAAACTCAATATTTCAATTCGAAAACATTGAAAACAATTTTCCAGCTATATTTAAAAAATTTAAAAACTCTAAAGACTGCCACCACATATTTATTGTTAACACAGCAGAAATACTAAATGAAGGCATACTTGATAGAGAAAAAGAAAGCATAGAAAAAATCACAAATCAAAAAATAGACAATAACAGCTTTAATGAATTAAAAAATAGCATAGAAAACCACTGGTATGTTATCGCTATAACAAAAAAAGACCGCAAAAGAAAATGTTTTATTATTGACACTACTCCAGGGGCGAGTCAATCAGAAGACTTAATTAATATTGACCGAAATGACCTTATTGCTTATGGTTTGTTAAATTCGATTCGTGAAATACTTGGACCAAGACTTAGACGTAATGCACAAATAGAAGGAAAAAGAATTTTTAACGCAAAATTTAACTCAAAAATAAACAATCTAAAAAATATAGCAAACACTAACAAAAATGAAGCAGAGAATCTTAATACTACTCAAACAAGTGAATACCCAAAAATTGATAAACAAGAAGAAGAAAATAATTCAAATAAAGAAAAAGCTACTGAGAATAAAAAAGTCGACCCATCTGACGATGAACCAACAATTAGAGATGTAAAAACCGGAAAAATAGAAATACCAAAAGTAGAAATAAGAACTACTGAAAATAAAAAAATCGGCCAATCTGACGATGAATCAACAATGAGAGATGTTATAAAAAACGATTCACTTCAAAAATCAGAACCCCAAAACAAACACGAACAAAATAAAGAGCCAAGCATTAAATCCGAAAAAAAATATACTAAATCAGATGATTATTTTCAAGTAGTTAAAAATTCAAAAGATGTAAAAGAAAGTTCATCAATGCAACCTGTAGAAAACATGCAGGAAAAGGTTGAACTTAAAACTCAGCAGCAACGTAACACCTGCACAAATGTCTATCATGAAGATTATGTTTCTGAATATAAAGATGGCAAAGTAATAACAAAATACATAGGACATAAGCATGAAAATCCTATTGCTACTGAATTCATAACAAAATTTCCAATAAATTTTACAATATCAACAAGATGCAAAAAGGACAATCCTGAATCAACAGTAAATAATGAAACAGAAAATATTGATGCTAAAAAAACAAATGAGCAGCCAAAAGCGAATAAACAAGAAGAAGTTAAAAATACCGAATCAATCAAAAAAGAAGATAAAAATAAAATACACTTTATTGATAATTCAATATTTTTGCCATATATAAAAAATCATAAAAATATTGATGACATAAATTTCGTACAATTAAATACAGCTTTTTTAAAATTATTTTATAAATCAGATAAATCTCAAAATTCAAAAAAATGCGAATTTACTGATTTTTTTAGTCATTATTTAGCTATAAGTAATGCTATTTTAATTAATGAATTTCTTGAGAATAATGAAACCTGGCCTCTTGATGCTATAAATAATATTGAAATTCAATATAATAAATTACAAAAATATATGCGATCAGAAACAGAAAAAGACTCTAACACTTCTATTTACGAACAAAAGAAAAAAATAAAAAATGAAATATCAAAATTAGGCTTATCTAAAAAAATAACAGTTATCGATGATGCAACAGATTTAACTGATAGTATAAAAAAAAGTATAATTGATAACTTTAAAAATTTAGGAAACTATTCTCATACTTTTATTATTAGCACAAATGACTTAAATGTCCTACTTCGCATTGGAATAATTCAACTTGAACAAGAGTCTAAGTGCGAATTAAGCGAAAAAGAACAAAAATTATTTTTTTCAAAAGAACGATTTAGTAATAATTGGTATGTCATAGGAATAACAAAACAAGACAAAGAAATTACCTGTTTAATTTCCGATGCTAATGGATATAACAACCATATAAATGATCAAGTCTTATTTTCTAGAAATCAATGCCTTTGTGACTACCTAATAAAACAAAAAGATTTTGAAATATGCAGAAATGAATTTTATAAAAAAAATATGACTCCAATACTTAAAGGATTAAATATACTATCTTTTCCACCGAAACTACTAAATGCAATTGAAGAAAGTGAAAAAGAAGATAATAAAAGGAATCGAAACCAGAATAATTATGACAAGCCTAAAGTTAAAAATGTAAATAAAGAACCAAAAAATCAAAGTTCTGATACTACAATAAAAGACAGTTCAAATACTAATTCAACTGCAAACAGTGTAACAACTAAAATGACCGCTAAAGAAAGAGTTAATCAGGTCCTTGATTTTGCAAGCTCAAAAAATATTTTGATGGAAGGCGTAAATTTACTAGAAGTTACACCAGAAAATGGTCAAAAAATAACAAATACAGTTTATCAGTTGAGAGTCGCACAGCAAAGACAAAACTCTTGTGGCCCGAGAGCACTATACAATGCACATTGCCTAAAAACAGCTTTTGACAATGATCAGGGAATTTATTTAAAAGGCGTTGATATGTTGAATGATTTAAATGATCTTTCAGATGATTCAGAAAATCCAAAAATTAGATCTTTTTTTAGAGAAATGCATGGCGCTACAAAGACCACTTATAAAACCAATGATAAAACGAAGGCTCGGATTTTAGATGAAAATAGAAAAGCCATCCCAGTAGAAGAAAGAATATTTATAGGAAAGTTTGATTTTGATATTGATGACGGAGCACCAGTATGGGTTGACGCAAACCCTTTAAATGACTTTATAAATTTTTGTTCTCCTATAAACAATAAACTATTTAAAATTAAAGATATCGATATTCTCCCTGGTTATGCAGAAAGCTTTATAGATGAATTTATTGATGCAACAAAAAAAGATTTAATTGGATCTTTACCAAAAAAAAATATTGGATTCTCTCATGGGTACGTAATACTTATACCAGGACATTATATCTCACTTGTAGTTGTAAAAACTGGTGAAAATGAATATGTATGGTTTACCTTGGATTCTAGTAATGATTCTGGAATAGAAAAAGACTATACAAAGGCATATATATGCAAATTATTAGGATATAATGATCAAGAATATGAAAAAAAAGTTAAAAAAAGCACAAAAGATTATACAGAAGCAGAAGAAAAAAGATTTAAAAAAGAACATGAAACAAAATTAAAAAAAGCTGATCTTAAATCTAAAGAAAATACTACAGAACTTGAACCAAAAGGACCTACACCAGCAAAACTAACTGCCGAACCTTCTAATAATTTTGATGGCTTAATAATAAGACCAAAACTAAAAAGGGATCTCAAAGAAATAGCATTCAATAATTGTCCACAAGTAATTAAAGACTTAATAAGTGACTATAAAAAAGATCCAAATTCAGATGACCAACCGCAAACAATACTTTTATATGGTCCAAACGGCACAGGAAAATCTACAATTGGAGTCTTAATAGGCGAAAAAACTGACCGCGAAGTTATTGTTATACCTTCAGCCTTGCTTGCAAACACATTTGAAAATTCAGCAATAACTAATCTAAGAGAAATTCTTCTAGGACTCTCTAAAGAAAATAAACGTTATGTTATTGTTATAGAAGAAGCTGATGCCCTAACAAGAAAAAGGGAAAGCAATACAAACGAAATGAATATTGATATCGGACTTGGACTATTATTAGACACATATTTAGGAAATCCAAACTTTTTCTTCGTTTGGACAACTAATGAACGAGATTTAATCGAAAAAAGATTTAAAGATAGGCTTGGCGAAGAAATTGAAATCCCTTTACCTGACTTAAATGCCAGAAGACAAGCTATAAATAACTTAATACAAAGTAAAAATATAAATCTTGTGGAATCTCTAAGCGTAGATTATATTGCTAAAAAAACAGATAAATTTTCTTTGCGAAAAATAAAAATCTTAATGGACAGATCAAGCAGAAAAGCCAAAAGAAAGTATGATGAAAAAGAAATCAAAGGTAAAAACTTCAAACCAAGCTTATCGAGACAAGAATTTGATCCAGAGCTAAAAGTCGTAAAAACAATCATAGATGAAGACAATCCTTGGTGGAAACCAATAATTGAAAATAAAGCCGTTAAATTTGTTGGCAATAAAGTTGATAGATTGTTAGATGCTGGGGTTTCATCAGTACCTGGCTATATTGAAGGTAAACTTAACGAACCAAAGAAAGAAAAGGAAGTTAAAGGGGCATGGAATAAAACTAAGAGATGTTTTGGCAAGGGTTGTGAATGGTGTGGTGATAATTGGGATAAATTAATAAGCGCTGGCGCCACACTTACTGCCTTAGGTTGTAAAATATTTGGAAAAAATAAATAATTGTTTAAATTTTTAATATCAGAGACTGGTTGAATAATATTTAAAAGCTATTCAACCAATCTCAAATGGAGAATATCATGTATAACAAAAAAATAACTATTTATATGTTAATTTTAATTTCATCAAACATTTTTGGAATGCATAAGTATAAACATAAAACTGATACGAAAAAATTAGTAAACACGGTTCTTGAAGTACTTAAAACCGTAAATTCATCTAACGAAGCTAATAATATACAAAAAACTATAACAAAGCACACCCCTATCTTAAACACAAACACCCTTTCAAACATTACAAAGCAAGATTCAATAACCGAATTCACTGTAAAAATCAAATCTTTAATAAAAGATGTAAATAATACTGATTCTAAAAAAGAAACTAGAACGTTTAATGGCAAACAATCTGAAGGGTCATCAACTTCTAGCAGCAGCTTTTTTGTCCCATATTCAAGCAAAAATCAAAATACCTCAAAGTCTTTGACAAATTTTTATGACTTTAGAAATTTTGATACAGATATTAATCTAAGAGCCACCCTTGAGAAACTTGCTCAAAATAATCAACTTAAAAGTTATAGTGAAACAGTTAACAATACAACAATTACTCATTATTTTGGCCCAGAATCAAATACTTCTATCTTGTCCACATTTAACAATGGAAATACTAAAGGGATTATTCTCAACAAAATTACCATAAACAATTTTGAAGATATTACAAACAATTCTTGGAGCACACCAACCTTTTCGCTTGCAAATTGTTCTGATGGTATAAAAAATGGAAGTATTGTTTTCCTAAGCGATGGAAGAAAAGGTACTATTAGCTTTCTTGGCAAAATTGCAGTATTAGTTCCGACCTGCACAAATAGTAATCAAACATATAACAAAGACTGGTCATCTAATATTTTTGAAAAAGAACCTACTCCTAATGCCACTCCAAGCAAAAACACTAACCCTCAACCAAATACCTCTGAAACAAACAACCAGAGTCCAGCTCCAGTTAAAAATACTGAAACTAATAAAACTGAATCAAAGAAACCAAAGCAAGGTCTAGTTCCACAAACTAATTTTGACAAATGCAGCAAAGAAGAAATAGAAAAAGCAAAAAACTCGCCAACACTTTATAATCGCAGGACTACCAATGGAGACTATGATTCTAACCAAAATAGTAATTCTACGAAATTAACTCTAAATTCTGGTCAAGCAAGACTTGGCAACAACAACTATGGCATTTCAACTGATTCTGGATCTTTATTTAATTTAGGTAAAAAGCTAGGAAGAAAATTTAGAACCTGGACTAATGGCAAACAACCAACACTTGAAGTATTACCAAAAGATCATTTCGACTCAGATGAATATTATGATAAACATAGATTTGGTGATACTAAATCAAACAATTTAACGCCATATAAATTCAGAACAAAAGATAGACAAATATTATACGGCTCGGAGCAAGACTTTATACGGGCCTTTATAAATGGTGATTTAAACTGCAATTTACAAAATCTTTTGGATCGTATCGCAGAAGAATATGTAAACAAAGTAGATGGAAAAAATATTCATAGCAAATCTGACAAAGAATTAGCTAAGCTTTCTGAAGCAGAGCAAAAATTCGTTGTAGAATCTATCGAAAGAGCAATACGCGATTCAGAAAGCAAGCTTAATCAAAATGAACAATATATTGATATGGCGCTAAAAACAGATAAAAATATCGATGGCGTGATAAAACAATCTGCTTATAAAACTGCAGAACTAAGCGCCCAAGAAAAAGAATTGGAGCGCGTCAAAGGTATTTTTAATCGTGCAAATCAAGCAAAACAAGAAAAAGCAAATAAAGAACAACAAGAAAAACAGGAAAAACAAAATCAAATAAAACAATCTAATCAAAACAACTTAAATACAGCAACCACCCAATATGCAGAAAAAGTACAAGAAAATGCTACAACAGAAAACACAACTTATAGCGATATTTTGCTCGAAAAAGTATTAGGCGAACAAGCTAAAGTTGCCCAACAAGTTCTTGATCAAAATCCAGATCAACAACAGCAAAATATAACTTATGATATTACAGGATTTGACCCAAGCTTTGTTGATAAATTTGCCCTTACCAGTGACCAACTTGACTTGCTAAGTACAGGCACAGCTTTACAGGGTTATAATCAAAACGTTCTTATTTATTTACTTAAAAAAGCTGAAAATTTAGATCAATTAAAATCAAACAATCCATATATTTATCTATTACTAGATAGTAGCATAAGAAATATAAAAAGTGCTTTGAAAGCCAATAATACAAATAATCTACAAAAAACAAACTTCTTTTTAAATTGCGCATGGGAAACATTAGAGTTTACAAAAGCTGCAGTAGAAGGAATTGTTATAGGCACAGCTGAAGGCCTAATGAGCCCATTCACGCTAGCTTACGATTTATATACAAATCC
>Ga0209417_1001299_pt1 | contig 46773 bp, 42 predicted proteins | sample RifGroF2_FD_184002 | JGI IMG/M metagenome (GOLD analysis project Ga0209417, IMG submission 184002) | Groundwater microbial communities from Rifle, Colorado, USA - Groundwater F2 (SPAdes) (version 2) | ecosystem: Environmental > Aquatic > Deep subsurface > Groundwater | place: Rifle, Colorado...
TCATTTGCGAACGCGAAGTCCAAAAGGAGATTCGTCAGACCAATTACACTCTTATTATTGGCTTAAACAACAAGCATGATACTTCAAATTTTCGCTACGCCGAAGTATCATAATCTTATAGTAGCAATGGAGAGATATTCTTTTAATTATTCCAATAGATTTAAAACAATCTGTTGAAAGATCAATTAATAATTATACTTTAATTGCTAACAAGATGAGATTAGGTTTAGAAAAGCAACCTTTCCCACATTATGACATGAAAATTGGAGACGAAGCATATAGTGATATGTCTATTACATTAAGTCCACGCATCAGTGCAGGTAATCGAACTATTATAAAAAATTTAATTGAAAAGTATAATCCCAAAGTGAAAATTGAAGAAAGCAAACTATTAGGATTAATATAATAATTAATCTCTCAATTAACAAATGTTTAAAGCGATACTTTCTACAGTTCATATAACGATAGTATTAAATAAGTACAATTATTAAAGGAAAACGATTCTATTTACTAAACATATTTGTTTAGTTTTAATGACTTTTCCGAGCTACTTTATATTATATATCCCTGTTATTTGGATATAGCTGAGTTTTGGTTATCAAAATGTTATCAAGCATTTTCATATGCGTTTAAAGTAGAAAATTATATAATTCATAAATTTTTATACAAAAAATAGCTCAAATACATTCTATATTACTTATTATAATAATATTAAGTGGTTTTGTCAACTTGAATTAATATGCATTTTTTATATTTTGCGTGCAGAAAATAGTTGCAATATTTTACTTTGTCGGTTATAATATATTTTACATACAAAGATACAAAAATGCGTGTTGAAAGTTGGTGGCGTATGGACAAAAAAGAAATAGCAAAAAAAGTGATTATAAAATCCGGTGGTGTTGCAAAAACTGCTTCGTTTATTTCCGCCGGACTTAAAAATTATGAAGTTGCCTTTCTATGTGACAAGGGATATATCGAACGTATTCGCCATGGTTACTATCAACTTTCCGAAAAAAAAGATTTAACGGAAGCAAAACTTTTATCGACGCTTTTACCACAAGGCATCGTATGCTTGGAATCTGCTTTGTTTCATTACGGGTACAGTGATTTTGCTCCACGGCAATGGGCTGTGGCTCTTCCCCGTACAATGTCAAGAGCAGCAAAGCAAATGCAAGCTGTACCTCTAAAAGCCTATTTCGTTAAAAAAGAATTTTACACGCTCGGTAAAACTACCGATAATTTTGATGGCATCACGCTGCCTATATACGATCGTGAGCGTACGATCTGCGATTGTTTCAAATACCGTACCAAACTGGATAATGAGCTTTTTAATAAGGCGGTCAACGCCTATGTGGCTGACGATAAAAAGAATCTCGCTAATCTGTCCAAATACGCAAAACAAATGGGCCTTTATACAAAGGTGATGAATGTAATGGAGGTGCTTCTGAATGGCTGATATTGCTGCATCTGTTCTTTCAAGATTGAAAGACAAAGCAGAAGAAAGCGGCAGAAGTTATCAACTTTGCCTACAACTGTTCTGCCAGGAAGGATTCCTGCGCCGAGTAGAAGCGTCTGAATATGCTGATAATCTTGTGCTGAAAGGCGGCTTATTCATTTATTCCATCACTGACTTTGACAGCCGTGTCACTGTCGATGTGGATTTCCTTCTTAGAAAAATCCCGAATACACCGGAACAGCTGAAAATAGTATTGGAAGAAATCACAGCCGCTGAAACCGGAAATGATTTTATTACTTTTGAGGTAAAAAGTGTTGCTCCGATTGCTGTTGCAAAGAAGTACGCCGGAATCAGTGCTTCTATGGTAGCTTATATCAAGAATACCCGTACACCGTTCGGAATTGATTTTGGGGTCGGTGATGTGATTGTTCCAAGGCAGGAGAAACGGAAAATCCCGACCCAGCTTGATGATTTTACTGCTCCAACGGTAAATACATATTCCATTGAAACCACTGTTGCCGAAAAGATAGATGCAATTCTCTCGCTGATGGAATTTTCCAGTCGGATGAAAGATTATTACGATATTTACTATTTGGCAAATAGATTTAATTTTGATGGTAAGGTATTGACAGAAGCACTACGCAGAACCTTTGCCAATCGTGATCACCATTTTACAATGGAACAGTTTGAGCAAGTAATGGCATTTGATGATGATCCGGCAATGCAGAAGAAATGGAAGGCATTTATCCGAAAAATCAATACAAGGTCAAATGATTTCGGCACGGTGCTTAAAACGATAAAAATTTTCCTGACAGAGCCGTTTACAGCGATAAATGGAACTGAATGTGCCAAGAAGTGGTCGGCATCAACGGGAGAATGGATAGAAATTCAGGAGGGTAACAATAATGGCTAAGAAAGAAGTCAAAACAGATCTGTGGGTTGCTCGTCAGCTTGACGAATGCAAAATTGAGTATGATGCACAAGGCAGTGACATCAAGGAGCTTAATGAAGTGTTGAAAAGCGCTTCAAAGCGTGGAACAGGAAAAGCCGGTTATCCTGAATATGTTGCAGTTGTTAAAGATTATGTTATCGTGATTGAAGACAAAGCTGATTTGTCAAAACATGAAAAATTGACTGATACAGGTATTCTCTCTGTTGGCCAGAAAGATATAGCGGATTTTGCAGTGAACGGAGCATACTATTACGCCAAACATATTGCACAGAACAGCTCCTTTAGGAAAGTGTTTGCCATCGGTGTTTCCGGTAACGAGAAACACCACAAAATAACCCCGTTATACGTTGATGACAGAGATGGCTATAAAAAGCTGCCGGATGTGGAATCATTCACATCTTTTACCGAAGACAATATTGACGAGTATTACACGCGATATGTTTTGAATGAAAAAACAGATTTGGAAAAGACAACAGAAGAAATACTCAAGGACGCTGCTACGCTGCATGAATACCTACGTACATATGGCTCGTTGAAAGATCAGGATAAGCCTTTAGTTGTCTCCGGTATTCTCTTGGCTTTGGACGATAAATTCTTCAAAGTCGAAAACCTACTCGGTGATGATACCACGACAGATGGACAACTGATCTATGAGGCGATACAGCGCCGTCTTAAGGCCTCAAATGTTGGGCCTGATGCAAAACGTGATAAACTGATGAGCGAATTTGCAATCATTCGCACCAGTGCCCGCTTAAATGAAATTGACAAAAAACTCGAATCAGATGAGAAACTCGAGAAGACTCCGCTCAAATTTTATACTGAGTTTTTGAAGAAGAATGTCTTTGACAACATCAAATATCACAGTACAAGCGAGGACTTTATTGGCAGATTTTACGGCGAGTTTATGAGCTATTCCGGCGGCGACGGTCAGTCACTTGGAATCATTCTTACCCCTCGCCATATCTGCGATCTGTTCTGCGATTTGCTCAATGTTCAGCCAAACGACATTGTTCTTGATCCCTGCTGTGGCACAGCAGGCTTCCTTGTGGCAGCAATGCACCATATGCTTGATAAGCAGGCACAGACACATCTAAGCGAAAAAGCATCAAGAAGAAGCAGCTTCATGGCTTTGAACTTCAAAGTAATATGTTTGCGATTGCCGCAACAAATATGATCCTTCGTGATGACGGAAACAGCAACATCAAATGTGAGGATTTCCTACGTCAAAATGCCGCCGAAGTACAGCTGAAAGGCGCAACGGTCGGCATGATGAATCCACCTTACTCACAAGGGACAAAAGTCGATTCAACGCAGTATGAGCTTTCATTTGTGGAGCACCTGTTGGATTCATTAACAGAAGGCGCAAGAGCAGCGGTTATTGTTCCGCAGTCTTCAATGACCGGAAAAACCAAAGACGAACAGGCGTTCAAAGTAAACATTATGAAGCATCATACGCTTGAAGGCGTTATTACCTGCAATACGGACACTTTCTATGGTGTGGGCACGAACCCCGTTATTGCGGTATTTACAGCACATGAGCCTCATCCGAATGATAAGCTGTGTAAGTTTATTGATTTTCGGGATGACGGATATGAGGTTCGGGCTCATATCGGCCTTGTAGAAGGCGATTCTGCCAAGGACAAGAGGCAGCACCTGTTGGATGTTTGGAACGGTAGTGTAGAAGCACCGTCCAAGTTCTGTGTCGAGTCCACTGTAAAGCCAGAAGATGAGTGGCTACACTCCTTCTATTACTTCAATGACGAGATTCCGACCGATGCTGATTTTGAGAAAGCCATCGGTGATTACCTAACATTTGAGTTCTCGATGGTTATGCAGAACCGTGAGTACCTGTTTGAGAGAGGTGACAAGGATGCAGAGTCTGAATGAAAAAACATGGGAGAAGTTTGATGTTTTCGGAGAGGCAGGCTTCTTGCGTATAGCTTCAACAAATAGTAGTATTGACAGTATTCGCTTAAAAGAAGGCAAGGAAAAGACCGTTCCGTATATCACGAGATCCGATGCTGGAAACGGTATTACTCGGTTTGTCAGTAAAGATAACTACGAAGATGGAAGTAATGATGCCGGTTGCATTACAGTTGGCCTTGATACACAAACAGCATTTTATCAACCGCATAAGTTTGTTACCGGACAAAATATACAGGTTGTGACTGGCGATTTGCTCAATGAAGATAGTGCACATTTTTATGTGACTATTCTCAAGAACCAGATGGAAGCAAAATTCAATTGGGGCGGGAATGGTGCAACTTTGGGGCGTATGAAACGTCTTGAAGCAATGCTTCCCACTACTGCTTCAGGTAAACCTGATTACGATTATATGGCTGACTTTATGCGACAGAAGCGTAAAGTCATGCAGACGAAATACAGTGTATATGTTGAAAAACGGATTGACGATCTGGGAACAGCCGTTGATATTCCGGCGCTGAACGAGAAGGAGTGGAAGCCAGTTTCAATTACAGCCGTTTTTAAGCTTGTGCGAGGCCGAGAAGGAAACATGGCAATGCTTAAAGACGGAGATATCCCTTTGATTTCTGCGAAAAATGCCAATAACGGCTTGAAGGGCTTTGTAAATACTCCAAAGAAAACCATCACGGGTCATTGTATTACCCTAAATAATGATGGAGATGGCGGTGCAGGTCTTGCTTACTATCAGCCTGCTGATATGGCACTTGATACGCATGTCACTGCTTTGATTCCGAATGATACAATGAGTGAATGGTCGATGATTTTCATAGCGAAATGTGTGTCTGAATTACACGGATTCTTTGGACATGGTCTTTCAATTTCGAATAAACGTGCAGAGAAAATTAAAATTATGCTTCCCGTGAACGATGCCGGAAAGCCTGATTTTGGCTATATGGAGCAGTATGTAAAGAATATGCTACTCAAAAAGTACAAGCAATATGCTGCATTTCTTGATGCAAAAAAAGACATGGCACAGGCATAGAAAAAATACCATTCTGAATATACAACCAACATTGAACCGATATGGTCAAAAAACAGAGTATAATGTGTCTGTGTACCTTCAAGAAGAGACGGATGGGGATTGGTATGCAACTATCAAAAATTAAGATTAAAAATTACAGGTTGATTGTTGATGCAGAGTTAGATGTTGATAAAAAGACAACGCTGATTGTAGGACGCAATAACACAGCAAAAACTTCATGTATGGATTGCATTGGCAATGTATTGAATGGAAGAGATTTCTCCTACGATGATTATCCTTTAGAGAAGCGTGAAGAACTCCATAGACTTTTGACGCAATTCATGGCGAAAGAAATTACCTATACAGAACTTTGTGAAAAGCTTGCACTAATTTCCATAGAGTTTGAGGTTGATTATTCTTTAGACGATCCAGATGCGAATTTAGGAGCATTGTCTCCGTTTATCATTGACGTTGATGTTGACACAACCACAGCTCTCATTCGTGCAGAATGCAAGTTGAAAATAGATGAAAAGTCGCTTTGGAATCTTTTTGAGTCGAGCTTTTACAGAAATGGCACCTATTCTCCTGATAACGAGGAAGTCCATAATCGGCTTGTTGACAATTTTAGAAAGTTATTCGGGTTGATTCTTTATGCAGTAAACCCCAAAAATGTAGAGGACAGACAGATAAAAGCCACTAAAGAACTGTCTGATCTTTTTCCGTTTTACTCAATTCCGGCAGAAAGAACCCTTGGTGAAGATGGCGTTCAGAACAATAACTCTCTTAGTGCTTTAATTACAAGCTTTTTTGACATGAGTGAAGATGACCTTGATCCCAGAGTTTCCGAAGAAGTCAAAACCTTGCGTAAAATAGTCGAAGATGCCAATAAAGATGTTCAAAAACGCAGTGATGCAATACTAAGCTCTGTGGTTAATAGTTCTATTGGCTTCGGCTATCCAAATGGAGAAGAATTACAGCTTGGCGTAACAACGCAATTGAGAATAGATGACCAGATAAAAAACCAAACAAAGCTTTCGTATACATTTGGATTATCGGGTGAAAGTTTACCCAGCACGCATAATGGGCTTGGATATAAGAATCTGATTAAAATGGAATTTCTACTTGCGGCATTTGCAAGGGACGTTGAAAAGCACGGCACAGCTTGTATCCCCCTGCTGTTTATTGAGGAACCCGAATCACATATGCACCCTCAAATGCAGCATGCTTTTGCTGATTATCTGGAAAAATTCCTTGGTAAGATTTCTTCTGTACATATCCAGACTTTTTTGACATCTCATTCAGCCCACATTGCAAATACAATGGATTTTTCAAAAATCCGATATGCACAAAAAACTAAATCTGGAGTAATTTACAAGAATCTTCACTCGTTTGCGGAAAAGAACCCCGCTAACATGGACTTCATTAAGAAGTATCTTACGCTCAGCCGCTGTGATTTGTTCTTTGCTGATAAGATTATATTCGTAGAAGGAGCTTCTGAACGCCTGCTGCTACCGGACGTAATCACTAAATGTGACAAAGCAGGGTTGTTCGCTTCCAGAAAATACAATCTACCAGCACAGTACTACGCATTGATTGAGATTGGGGGGCATATGCCTATAAATTCATTCCTTTTGTAAATTTCCTTGGTATTCCTTGTCTAATTCTCACGGACATCGATGCAATGAAAGATGGCCGAACAAAAGCAGTTGTAAGCGAAGGAAAAACAACTTCGAATTCTACGATAAAGTGGTGGATGCGACGGATCAAATCGTTGCCCGAAGACGATACAACTAAAATCGATTTGCCAGAAGTTGTTGCGTTGGCAGCCGATCAAAAAACACTGGACAAGTGTCATATCGAATTTCAGACCACCGAAAATGGATTGTGCGGCAGGTCTTTGGAAGAAGCAATAAAAAATGTTAACCGAAGCCACTATGAATTGATCGAGCCTGTCACCGAAAGCACTTTGACGTTTAATGATAAGAGTAAAACTGATTTTGCCCTAAATTTGATTTGCAATAATCCAGACTACGAAATTCCACAGTACATTAAAGATGGATTGATATGGCTAAATGAGCAGAGAGTTCTTGAGTAAGGAGGGGAAAGGCATATGGGTGAAAGCCACAAAAGCACCAATTATGATATTGCAAAGGCTGAAGCTGACAAGGTAGATGCACAGATTATTGCTGCATTGCAAGAAGGACGTAGTTTTCGTGTCGAAGCCGGTGCTGGTTCTGGAAAGACCTACTCATTAAACAAAGTAATAGAGTGGATTCAAGCAAATAAATGGAATGAATATAACCAAAAAAAGAAGAATGTTGTATGTATTACCTATACTAATGCGGCGGTAAATGTGATCTCTGAACGTTTGTCAAACGATTCTTTCATACTTCCCTCTACAATACATTCTTTTGCATGGAATGCGATTAAGCAATATCAAAGCTCACTGTTGAAATTTATAGAGAGTGATGAGTCCTTACAACCAGACGAAGGAGATTTCTCTATGGTTGTGGAAGTAAAATATACATTAGGACACCGATATAAAGAAAACGGAATGCAGTATCTCTATCACGACGATGTACTTAAGCTGTTTTGTTTGCTCTTGGACAATGTAAAATTCCGCCGTGTATTTACAGATAAATATCCACTAATCTTAATCGACGAATATCAAGACTCCTATAAGCCAATTGTTGACCGGTTCATTGAATTTTTTATTGCTACAGAAAAAGGGCCTCAATTCGGGTTCTTCGGAGATGCTTGGCAGACAATCTACCAATCCAACAAAGCGTGTGGGCTGATAGAGCATAACAATCTTGAAGTAATTAAGAAAGGATCAAACTTTAGATCCGCGCCCAGGATCGTCCAACTCCTCAATGATATTCGACCGGAATTGCCGCAGCAATCGGCCATAGATGACTTTGAGGGTGAAGTAATAGTGGTTACTTGCCAGGACTATTCTGGGGAGCGTCGTAATGATCGCAATTTTAATGATGACTTGCCAGCGGAAGAACTGAGAGCCAGACTGAACAAATTATCTGATCATATCAAGAATAGGGTTCCGTCTAAAGAAGATCTGAAAGTACTGATGATTACGCATAAGGTACTTGCAACGCAACAAGGATACGAGCGGCTTTTAGATATTCTGGGAGATGGTTTACGAGATAAACAAGATGCATTCCTATTGTTCTTTATGAATACCGTAGAACCTATTTATAAGGCGCTTCAAACTTCAGATATGCAGTTGCTTTTTGATACACTTGGCATTAAACGATACCCTATATCCCAAAAAGCTGAAAAAGAAAAATGGAATAAACTGGAACAATGCGTTGGACAAGTCCGAACCAAGAGAAGCATTGATGTTCTTAAAACAGTAATCGACTCCAAATTAATCCCCATACCTCCACAGATAGAGGGCTATTATCAACAATATTCCACTACTCCAGAGTTAATGTATTCTAATGAAGTTACGATTCAAGAGTTTCTTGAATTAGAGTACGGACAGTTCTTAGCTGCTATTGACTTCTTATATCCGGAAGCTGAGTATTCTACCGAGCATGGCGTTAAGGGCGAAGAATACGACAATGTAATATTCGTCATAAGCAAAGGCTGGAACCAATACCAATTTGAAACCTATGCACCCATGATAACCGGTTCTATTCCTGTCCCCAAAGGCAAGGAAGCGTCGTTTGAACGTAATAGAAACCTCTTTTACGTGTGCTGTTCAAGAGCCAAGAAGAGACTTATGCTTTTTGTTACGGTCCCAATCGAGCCAATATTTCGAGAGTTTTTATCAAATTTGGTTGGCACAAATAATATTTATACGTATAATCAATATCTTGAAAAATAAATGTGCCAGAATTACTTTATTATGCATTGAAGAGCATAGGCTATTTACCTATGCTCTTCAAGACCTTACTAAATGAAAACAAAGTGAGAATTTACAACCTCCGTCGCACGATTTCGAATGCTATTAATCCTGCCAACCCATTCCATTTGATTTTCTGCTTTCAGCTTTTCCGTTACATTTTCCTTTTCGGCAAGTTGTTTTACCAGTTGAGAGAACATTTCTTCCGCCTGCTTGTCAATGTCGACAAGATAACCGTTTAACTTACCGGAAGCCAGCAGCGAGGAATATAAGCCTCGCTTATTTTGCTTGATATACCGCAAATGCCGCTGTCCCCAGATGCCAATTGGTTTGTCTTCTTGGGTTGGCAGGGTAAGGCAAGGAATATAATAATCACCTTGCAACTCGTACCAAAGACCGTTCTTTTCATCGTAAATCTGTTTCTCCATAGTGTGTTCCTACCTTTCATAATTGTTATTTCTAAAGCGTGTATCACGCTGTTTAGACGGCTGTGTTTCCCTTGCTTTTTCAAGCAGATCATCAATTTGCTTGTTGCCGAACACCTTTCGCAGCAGTGCATAATCCTTAACTTTTTCTTTGAGCTAGTTGTTTTCAGAAGTCAGATATTCGTTGTCGCTGTGTAAATTTTCATTGTCCTTATATAGTCTTGCATTGTATTGATTAAGCCTGTGATAATCATCTCTTGATTTGAAATAGCGCACCATAACTGTTTTAACAAGCGATTTTAGCTTTGCTATCAACGGCTCCACAAATTTGGTTTTATACGACTTGGCAGACATCAATCCCTGTGGCTCTGGCAGCTGATAATCGGGGGCGGTGTCAAGAAGATTCTGCATATCAGAGATGCCTTTTTCGCCGCTTTCAAAATCTTCAATACGTTTTGACAGCGTATCGAATTCACCTTTTTTATCGGCAAGTTTTTCATCCAGTTCCGCAACTTCTAAGGCACGCATCTTCTTTTCATAATCATATACAGATAAATGTTTTTCGTGAGAATCCTTGTGCTCCCATTCGATATCATAACGTTCCATCTCAGCGGCAAGATGTTCTTTTTCAGACTGTACCCACTGATTCCATTCTGTTTCGGAGCGTGTTCCGCCCTTAAAACCCTGCGCTGCTAATGCCTGTTTCAACGATACACGGGTCTCCAATCCGCGCTTGCTGTCGGTGGTAAACGGGATAAAATCAATGTGCAGATGTGGTGTTGCTTCGTCCATATGAAGGTGTGTAGAGAACACTCGAAGCTGCGGATTTCTTATTTGAAACCCTTGATAATAATAATCTAATACCTGCTTTGCAAGCAGCCCATTTTCTCCGACAGTGCTCATATCATCTTTGTTTCCGATCTGTAAAATCAGTTCGTGAAACGGCTTCTCCTGTTTGCTGTTTCTGATCTTTTCATAATAATTATCAATACGTCGGTCGGCTCGGGTAAGCTTTGCGTTATACTTTTCCAAGGCTTCATCAAACATCTGATGATAGACTGTTTTGATGTTTTCATTACAGTAATCTATATTGAGATGGGAGCGTTCCGGATCGGTATTTTTTGCATTAAACTTGCGGCTGTTATGGCTCACCGAACCCTTTCCGACTTCCGCACTTATCGTTCTTTTCATTCAGTCACGTCCTTTCCGATTCGGCTGGTGGTTCTGTTACTCTTGCCAAGAGTAACGCAAAAGCACTTTTGACAGGCAAGCCCATCAAAAATGCAACCTGCAAGCAGGTTTTGCGCTCTCCGAGGGGCAAGGGCAGCCCTTTGAAAAGGGCTCCCTGCACCCAGCCTAAACTTAAATATGCGACATTGGAATGTCGCATTGGTGACGATCCGTGTCGATGGTGACGGTGTTTTTGACACCGCTCCCACTGTCGTAAACATCGACACGATCGTCGCGCATCGTCACGCCTGCTCTAAGTGAAGACTCACTTTTCGCCTATCGTGACCACGGCTGTTCTCGTAGCGGATGCCGTATTCATTGAACAGCCGCCCGGCATTGACATTTAATTTCAATGTCAATACATTTGCCTTGATGTCTACACCAAGGAACGTCACCAATTCTGACGGTGTACCATTCCAGTTTGGATTGTCTTCTGTGATACATTTTTCAATTCTCTCAAGCAAAGGCTCAGGCGGTTCTTTCCAAAGCTCTGTCTCGGTTTTCTCCAACTCCCATAACAGCCGTTCCTGATTGCGTGATAAATATAACCGCTGATCCTGTTGATCTCTACCAGATACATCCAGCGTGGCTGAATTGCTTGTACGTTTTTCTTTCTGAAGCAGAAAAGCACCGTCAGCTGCTCCAAGCAAACCGTTTGTGCCGGAAATCATATCGAACCGATCATCCGATTGCTGCTTGCGTGTGTGGTGTACCAGCAGCAGACTTATACCAAAACTGTCTGCGAATTTTTTCAGTCGGGTTATAATGTCATAATCATTGGCATAACTGTAACTGTCGCCACCGATCTCACGCACCTTTTGTAGTGTGTCGATAATGATAAGCTTTGTATCTTGATGTTCCTGAATAAAACCCTGTAGTTGTTCATCCAGACCCTTGCCGAGCTGACTTGCCGAAACAGAGAAGAACAGATTCTCTGTGCCTTCTGTTCCAAACATCTAATACAACCGCTTTTGTAGTCGGTTGTAATCATCCTCCAAAGCGAGGTAGAGTACCGTTCCTTTTCGGACGGTATAATTCCACAGTGGTGTTCCGGTACTGATGTGATAGGCAAGCTGCGCCATCAGAAAACTTTTACCGAGTTTCGGCGCACCAACAAAAAGATACGTTCCGGGATAGAGCAAACCGTCGATTAACGGCGGTTTGCTCTGAAACACGGTGTTGTATAGCTCGGTCATCGTAACTGTTTTCAGATAAGACGGATCCATTTGTCGGATCATATCCTGTTGCTTTTTTTGAAATCTTCCTCAGGGTTATTGAAATTCAAGGAATTTTCGGGTATACTATTTTCAGATATATTTAGTGACTGCCCGTCATCTGCGCCAACAGATGTGCCAGGGGCGGTCATTTCTTTTTTATTCGCCATTTGGATTACCTCTCATTCCATTAAGCGTTACAGCTATCTGTGAAATTACAGCCAATAATTCATCTGATATTTCACCAGCCGAAGAAAGATATTGCAACATCTCAAATACATCTGCAAGTTGATTGCGAAGCGCCTTGTAGGTGCGTGGACTTCCTTGTACAACAATATCTTTTTTTAACACTCGATTGATGAGATACTCTTGCTTTTGTAGCCCTGACAGCTTTACGAAAATATTGATTTGCTCCCACTCTTCCGGCGATACCCTAAATGCAACCGTTTTACTTCGCCAACGATTTTTGTTATCTCTGACTTTCTGCGACATAATTTAACCCCTTTCAATGTTTAACTTGTTTGCAATTTCTGTTTGCTTTGTCGGGAACAAGTGAGCATATCTATAAGTGATGTCGATGCTTTCATGACCTACACGATCGGCAATGGCCACTGCTGAAAATCCCATATCAATTAGAAGAGATACATGAGAGTGACGCAGGTCGTGAATTCTTATGCGTTTAACTTTGGATGCTTCAGAACCTCTGTCCATTTCATGGTGGAGATAACTTTTTGTGAAAGGAAATATCCTATCCTCAGCTTTTACACCATAAAGTGAATTGATATACTCTTTCATTTCTTCACATAGAAAATCGGGCATTTGAATAACTCGTTTACTTCTTGGTGTTTTAGGATCAGTTATTACATCGCGCTTTTTAATCCGTTGATATGATTTTGTAATAGAGACAGTCTGTTTCTCAAAATCAAAATCCTTGGGCATAAGAGCAAGCAACTCACCTTCACGAACACCGCACCAATAAAGCATTTCAAAAGCGTAAAATGATATGGGTTTGTCCATCATTGCGTCTGAAAATTTAAGATACTCTTCTTTTGTCCAGAAAAGCATTTCATTTTCGCTTTCTTTTTTGCCCATATTTCCGGCTTTTGCAGCAGGATTTGATTTCAGCTCATAATAACGAACAGCGTGATTAAAAATAGCACTGATTTGATTATGAATACTTTTTAGAGTTGTAGCTGATAAATTTTGTTTCATGATTTCATTTTGCCAAGTGATAATATCTCTTGGCAAAATCGCATTTATTTTCTTATCCTTGAAATACGGCAATATCTTGCTGTTAATTATGCTTTCTTTCGTTCGCCAAGTGTTTTCTTTAATACGGTTTTTCATATCGTTAATACAAATCTCAACAAACGATGCAAAGTTCATTTCAAGGCTTGAATCATTTTGCAATAATGCTTCTCTTTCGAACTCTAAAGCCTCTCTCTTAGTAGCAAAGCCCCTTTTTACCTTTTGAATTCTTTTGCCTTGTAAATCCCTGACACGATATGAAACATACCATGTTCCGTTATCCGCTTTAAATGCTGCCATTTCTTATTCACCTTTCACACTTAAATTTCCACCATAAACTTTTTCGTAAAAAAACTTACGGCTGATTTTCCCGGCTATTGTAATATAGCCTTTTCCCTTCAATTCACCGTTTAATTGCTGAAGCAGCTTATAAGCGTAAGGTTTTGATACTCCAAGCTCTTTTGCTACTTCTGCGGCACTGATTAATAATGTGTTTGTCATAATGATGTTCCTCCTTAAAATTTAATTTTTAGCCTGTTATGACAATCAGGCTATGTACTTTTGTAGTAAAAGAGCTTAGTATAATAAGGGTTTTATGCCGTTTTTCAAGCTGCGATTTGCTAATCGCATCACGGGAGTTTCACCCCTTGCCCTTGCGGCAAGCTATCCCCATTGCCTGCGACGGTTTTATCACGCTCGGACTGTGGCTGGATAGGAGTATCATTATCCTCATTACTCATCTTCGCCTTAAAGGTTGCATTCCTTTATCTATCAACATTGTGTGTCGCTCGCTCTTTCGAGGTCTTGGCGCAATTTTGACTTGGCTCAAAGCAATAAGAAAGTTCTTGAAAACAGCTATTTAATTTTCATTAACTAAACAATATTGTTTAGTTTGTATTTTTATTATACTAAGCATTTTTGCTTATATCAAGTGATTTTAAAAATAAATTTAAACTTTTTTGTTTAGGATATTGTTTTTTGATATATAATAAGTTATAATATATATAACATATTTGTTTAGGAGTGTGCTGTGATGGCAATTGGTGATATAATAAAGAAAATCAGAAATCTTAGGGGACTTACTCAAAAGGAATTAGGAGTTGCAATTGGATTTGGTGAAAGAACCGCTGATGTGCGTATGGCTCAATATGAATCGGGCACAAGAACACCGAAAGACGATGCAGTCCTAAAGCTTTCTGAAGTTTTAAATGTTAATGCAGAGCATTTAACAGCTCCTGACCTTGTAGGACCAACTGAAATAATGCATACCCTTTTACATTTGGACGACAGCAACCAAATTACTTTTGACGAAGTAGAGTATGTAGATGAAAATGGTAAGAAGTTAAAACATATTGGCATTTATCTAAACAGAGGTTATATGGAGCTCTATTTAGAAGAATGGTCTAACCGTAAAAGCGAATTAGCTGCAGGTGAGATTACCGAAGAAGAATATATGGAATGGAAGATCAACTGGCCTGATACAGCTGACATGTGCGGTCATGCTGTGCCAAGAAAACAGTGGAGAAAAGAATAATATATATTTGACGTAAGGAGCTGCAGTATGAACACTGATACATTCTTAATAAGTTCCATAAAAGAAATTACAAAAGATAGACTTGTATTTACAAATAACGAAAACCAATTACAAGAAATTGATTTTTATGAGTGCCGTAAAAATTGGGTTGAACATTTTAACAATAATGAATTTGTTACATTTGAAGGAAATCCAGCTCCAAAAGTTTCTCTGGAAGAAAACACTTGCGTTGGTGAGCGTGATTGGTTTTTTGAAAAACCTTATTATGAGTTTTATTCAAATCCCAAAATCCGTTTTGAAATTCATCCTAAAAAAAGACTTTTTGATTGTTTAAATAAATATTGGTATCAACGCTATTATCCGGAATTTCGTAAAGTAGACAATGAATTACATAAAGTCGGTTTGTGTACTTTTGATTTAGGTTAGTTTTATATAACAAAAAGGACTTAGCTGATTTCTCAGCTAAGTCCAAATTTTTAGGTTTTAAATATAATATATAACTATTCTAAAATAATAAACGGTTATCAATCGGTTATCATTTAGAGGTTAAACAGCCAACAAACCCAGTATTTACGGGATTCTTGTGAGTTAGGTGTTTACTCCCACTCGACTGTTGCGGGGGGTTTGCCTGTGGTGTCATAGAACACCATATCGATGTCTGGTGAGATTGCTTTGATTTCTGCTACTGCTTTTTTCAATGCTTCCACTGTGAAATCCCTGCCCGGTAGCGCTGAACGTGCTGTCATGAAATCGCTGGTTACAACCGCACGCATTGCAACAGAGTACTTCCCTTTCACACCCATCGGAAGAAGCACCGCAAAGCATTGGCTTATACCGCTATTCATTATATTGCTTGTTACGCAGTGGTCTGCTTCGCGGAGCAGTTCTGCTGTTTCGTGGCAGATATGCAGCGGATGTGCTTTTATCTCACCCTCAGGCTTATTGCCGCTGACAAGGTATGCGCATCTGTTGATGAATCCGAGTGCGTTTGGTATATCCGTTGACAGCTTCGCTGTCTTGGCGAAATCGGCTTCGCATCCCTCACCCCAAAGCACACAAAGTGAGCTGTAGCTTCGGTTGTCACCCTGAACACCAACACTCTTGATGGGTGCGATAACACCGTTGAAGCGATCTGCTTTGAATTTGTTGAACTTCTCTGTCTGGCTGTCGTCAGGTATCGACGGTTCGTCAAGACATATTATTCTTACACCAAGTCCTGGTCCCGGGAAGGGTTGTCTTGCTGCAATTTCTTCGTCAAGTCCAAGCATTCTCGCAACCTGACGCACCTCGTCCTTGTGCCAGTCCCAGTTGGTTTCGATTACCCTGCCGGCATCTCTTGCTTTTCTGATTATATCAACATCGTTGTGATGTGTTTTGATTTTGTTTGCGTATGCACTGACATCGGGGTTACCGCTCTCGATAAGGTCGGGGCGGAGTGTGCCCTGTGCAAGGAATGCATCGTCGAAGTCGATACCGAGCTTCTCTGCCGCTTCTCTTGTTACATCAATGAAAATTCTGCCGATAATCTGACGTTTTATCTCAGGTCGGGTTTCCTCTGATAACGGGCCTGCAAAAACACCGTCCGAGATTTCCACTCTTGTGTTGAAGAACTTATCCTCAACATTCAGTCTGAGCAGATTTGTTAAACCCTGCTTTTTGAGGTTTTCGCAGATAAAGTCGCTCTCGTTCTTGCGCATCAGGCCGTGGTCGATATGTATTGCGAATACATTCTCGTTGGGTAACGCACGAAGCAGAAGCGCTGCAGAAACAGCGGAATCAACACCACCGCTAACAAGAACGACTACTTTTTTATCTTTAACACGTTCCTTTATTGAACGGATAGAAGAGTCAATTCTGTCCTCGAGTGCATAGACTTCTTTGAAATTGCATATTTTGCGAAGAAAGTTTTCAAGCATTATCAACCCGTTTTCTGTCAGCTCAACCTCAGGATGAAACTGAACTGCTGCAATCCTTCTGTCCTCGCTGTAGATAGATGCACAAACACCTTCGGTGTCGCCTGTTTTGACAAAACCGGTTGCAAGCACTTCAACAGCATCACCGTGGCTCATAAGCACTGTTTGTTCAGCTGTTAGTCCGTCGTATAATAGGCAGTCTGTGTCGACATTAACTCCGACACATCCGTATTCGGTTTTGAAATGTGGTATTACCTTGCCGCCGAAATGCTCGTTGATAAGCTGCATTCCGTAACAGATACCGAGCATCGGAACACCAAGCTCGAAAATACCGTGATCATATTTCGGTGCACCGTCGTTCCAGACACTTGCCGGGCCGCCTGAAAGAATGATACCACCGAAGTCCTTTAATTTATCTGCAGATACTCCAATCGGGAATATCTCACTCTTTACTCCAAGCTCACGCACCTTGCGGTCGATAACTTTTGTGTATTGTCCGCCGCAGTCAAGAATTGCGCATCTCTCTGCCATTATTTTAATCTCCTATGTTGATTTATTTGCGTTGTTGTGATTCGTAGAACTTTTCGAAAGCAGCTCCGTCAAAAAGCATTTCATCCTTTAAATCAGCGATTTTTACTTCGTCGCCACCGTTGAGCTTTGATTTTTTGCCTGCAAGCATGATTCTGACAGAATCGCAAAGCTGTTCGGTTGTTGCAATTATATTATCTTTACCTTCAAGATAATTGAGTAGCTGGTCAAGCATTGCTTCATAAACCTTGCTTGAATCAATCTTTATCGGGAAGGTTGTTTTTGTTGTTACGATTGTCAATGTACTTGGCTGCCAAGCTGGAGTACAGATATGATATGTAGCGGTAATACCGCTATCAAATTTCACGAAAAAGCTGTCGCATTCGCTGCTATCTGTTATTCCGTTGCCTATATATTCGGTTGAAACAGGTTTTGCTGTACTTGTTAAGCCGAGAATTGATTCGACTGCGTGTATGGCATAATTGAATTCGTCTACACCGACAGTTGCTGAGATATGTACAATCTTACCTCTTTCACTTTCGGATTTAGCAAAGAATTCCTGATGCTCGAATGTATAACGCATTGACGAACTGCCTAAAATAACAGCACTACTCTTTGCGTATACCTCGAATTTTTCTAAATCTGAAAGACGCCCGGCTATAGGCTTGTCGATAAAAACCGGTTTCCCTGCTTTAATAAACGGTTCAGCAAGGGCAAGATGCTTGTCCCAGTCACAACCTTGTATAAGAGCAATATCGACTGACTTTGCCATTTCATCAAGTGAATATCTACGCCTTTTAAGATCGTATTTTGCTACAAATGCATCAACCTCAGCATCTGTACGGAAAGCGTCATTATATATTTCGGTATATCTTGCTCTGCCGCCTTTCAGAAGATATTCGGCAAAAGCATGAGGATGAGATGTATCTATATTTACTGTTCCTATTTTAATCAAAACTACTCACTCCAATACAATTTATATTATTGCACTATTTTATCATGCACGAGTTAGTTTGTCAACAAAAACAACCCTTTATTAATAAGTTTCATTGGAATAATTTCTTGAAAAGTATTTACAAATTAGTATTCTTATGATATAATGTTCTGTAAACGAGTTATCGCTTGGTTTTGGGAATATTCGGCTTTTCCGTATTTCACCTGCCTAAGGCTACGCGGTTTCCGTATAAATAAACAGAAAGGTGAAGACAATGATATCAAAGGACGATAAGCAAAAAGTAATATCCGAATATGCGGTTCATGAAAGCGATACTGGTTCTCCCGAAGTGCAGATTGCTATTCTTACTCATAGAATAACAACTCTTACAGAGCATCTTAAGGTTAACAAAAAGGATCACCATTCACGCAGAGGTCTTTTAAAAATGGTCGGTCACAGACGCAATCTTCTCAACTATCTCATAAAAGTTGATATAGAACGTTACCGTACCATAATCGAAAAACTTGGTATTCGTAAATAATTTTTTGCGGGCGGAGATATCTCCGCCCAAAAATCTAATTTGACAATGCAATATAATTTATTGCAAAATTAATTGGTAAAGCAAGGCATTCAGCGTTTAAATATTCTCCATTGTAATCAGTATCCGCTATTGCAGCGAGGTGTATTTAAGTGCTCAATGCCACAGTGCTCGGTGGACACTCACTTTGCCAGAAAATTCGTAAAACCACCGAGAAAGTAAGGATAATATGTTCGAAAATTACAAAGTGTTTAAACACACATTTGCTGGCAGACCACTAGTTATAGAAACCGGTAAGATGGCACAGCTTGCAGACGGTTCATGCCTCGTTCGATACGGCGACACCGCAATACTTGCAACCGCTACCGCATCGGCAGCACCGAGAGATGGAATTGACTTTTTGCCATTGTCGGTTGATTATGAGGAACGCTTATACGCAGTAGGCAAAATTCCAGGTTCGTTTTTAAAAAGAGAAGGCAGACCTTCTGAAAAAGCAATTCTGACATCACGTGTTATTGACAGACCTATTCGCCCGTTATTCCCTAAAGATTTAAGAAATGATGTTGTATTAAGTCTTCTTGTTATGTCTGTTGACCCCGATTGTTCGCCTGAAATAACTGCAATGATCGGTGCGTCAATTGCACTTTCAATTTCTGATATTCCTTGGAATGGACCAATTGGTGGTGCATTTGTAGGATATATTGACGGTGAAATAATAATCAACCCGACCGAAGCACAGAGAGAGAACAGCGAGCTTCAACTAACTGTTGCCTCATCAAAAGAAAAAGTAGTAATGATTGAAGCTGGTGCAAAAGAAATAAGCGATGAGGTTATGTTTAATGCAATAATGAAGGCTCACGAAGAAATTAAGCCTGTTATTGATTTTATTAACGAAATTGTTGCTGCTGTCGGCAAGAAAAAATTTGATTATGCTTCATGTGAGATTGATCACGATCTTTATGATAAGATTGCAGGTCTTGTTACAGATGATGTTAAGCTTGCTCTTGACACAGACGACAAGAGAATCCGCGACGAGCGTTTAAAACCTGTTTACGAAAAAGTATTTACGACATTTGCTGAGGAATACCCCGACAGCAAAGCGATGATAAACGAATGCATGTACAAGCTTCAGAAAACAATTGTCCGTCGCTGGTTGCTTGACGAACAAAAGCGTGTTGATGGCAGAAGAATGGATCAGATCCGTCCGCTTGCTGCTGAGGTTGGACTTCTTCCGAGAACTCATGGTTCTGCTATGTTCACCCGTGGTCAAACTCAGGTTGTAACTGTTGCAACTCTTGCTCCTGTCAGAGAGCAACAGCTTCTTGACGGACTTGATAGCGAAGAATATAAGCGTTATATGCATCATTATAACTTTCCAAGCTATTCAGTCGGTGAGGCAAGAGCCTCCAGAGGTGCAGGAAGACGTGAAATTGGTCATGGCGCACTCGCCGAACGTTCACTTGAAGTTGTTCTGCCTTCAAAAGAAGAATTCCCATATGCAATCAGACTTGTTTCTGAAGTTGTTTCCTCAAACGGTTCAACTTCCCAAGCATCCGTCTGCGGCTCAACTCTCGCATTAATGGATGCAGGAGTTCCGATTAAAGCACCTGTAGCAGGTATCTCATGTGGACTTATTACTGAAGATGACCGTTGGATGACAATGATGGATATTCAAGGTCTTGAAGATTTCTTCGGTGATATGGACTTCAAAGTTGCCGGAACAAAAAAAGGTATTACCTCTATTCAAATGGATTTGAAAATAGACGGTCTTACACCTGAAATAATCAAAAACGCTCTTGAGACAACCCATAAAGGCAGAATTTATATAATTGATGAAATCATACTTTCTTGCATTCCTGCTCCGAGAGCAGATGTTGCTGAGTTTGCACCTAAGATGATAACAATAAAGATCGATGTTGACAAGATCCGCGAGGTTATCGGCAGCGGTGGTAAAGTAATACAGAAAATCTGCGCTGATACAGGAGCAAAAATTGATATCGAAGATGACGGTACTGTTTATATTGCTGCTGTTGACAAGGCATCAGGTTATAAAGCTCTTGCAATAATCAATTCAATCGTTCTCGACCCCAAGGTTGGTGAAATTTATACAGGTAAGGTCACCCGTATAATGGCATTTGGCGCTTTTGTTGAAATTGCTCCCGGCAAAGAAGGACTTGTTCACATCTCAAAACTTGATAAAAAACGAGTTGAGAAGGTTGAGGATGTTGTTTCTATAGGCGATGAAGTTAAAGTCAAAGTTGTTGAAATTGATGATAAAGGCAGAATAAATCTTTCTCGCAAGGATGCTCTTACCGAAGAATAATTTATATTTAACAGAATATAGAGATGTAAATCATAGCCTGATATTACATCTCTTTTCTATTAACACTATTCGTATTGACTTTGACCAGTTAATGTGTTATTTTAATATTAAAAGATTTTCATATTATTCGGGAAGGAATGCTGAGTATGAATGGTAAAAAGCATACATTTTTTATAATCAGACGAGGTGATAAACGCTTGTCTGAAGTCATAACCAATCAGGCAAAAATCGGAAACATATTTTCAGGAATATCTCCGCTTGGATTTATAACTTTCACAAAAGGCGAACCTTCTGAACATATTTATAGAGTTGAGGATCCTGATCTTCCAAGGGATTTGCAATTATATGATTCTGATATGTTTGAAGAAATATTCAGATCAAAATCATATGTTGTTTTTCGCTCAAAAAAACCTATATCTAAGGATTTACTCAAAGAAACAATTTCTTTTGAAGCTTGGGAATACGAACTTGAAACTACATGGCTTTCAGATAAAGCAAAAGAAGGATTGCTTTTACAACGTAAACATGGAGATACCTATTACTTCAGAAAAAGCGAACCCAGTGATTATCTTCACCGTATAGATTTTCAGGTGGTAAAAAACCCGCAAGAATATCTTGATTCATTCAAAAACGACGAATGGACCTATATTTGCAGCTGTAGAAACGACCATTATTTTAGAAAGATTGGTGGCGAACGTGAAAAAACGAGTGTTAAGCCACAAATTAAAGCTATTAAAAAGAAGATCCGATTTCGCTGGTTTATATTTATTTGGCTCTTTACTATGCTTGCAGTAGGCGGTATTTTCTTAACATTCGGTATTCTCACCGATCCGGTCGATTTAATATCAAAAATACTTTTATTTATTGCAGGTGCATTTTTTGAGATGACAGCATTTATAATATTCTTTAGTGTATTAAAGGGATTCTTTGCGTTAAGAAAAAAACGCATACTCCTTAAATACCGTGGTGAATAATACAACATATTTCAGGAAGGACCATTTCATTAAATGTATAATGAAATATAAAACAAATGAAAAAAGCATTTATTTTATTTCTTGCCATTTTACTCACAGGAGGAATTATTATGACCGGATGCACACCTAACCCGGATAATACTGCATCAAATTCATCCGAGACAAGCAATCAAAACAATACAGGTAATATTGCTGCCGGTAAGCCTTATTTTTATTCTTTTATTAATGCAACTGCTATAAAAGAAGATACGGAATTGACTATATTGACAGACGGAAAAACTGATTCATATGCTACCGTTAAAATGTCTCAAATTTCAACAACCTCAGGTGATTGGAATGGGAACAGTCATAATTTAGTCGGATTTGAAGATGAGGATAATGCCTATTATCACATTTCTGTTGACTTCGGATTTATGTCTGAGGTATCAAAAATAAAGCTGTCCTTTTCAAGCAGTGGTGATATTGTACTGCCGAATAATATCGAATTATATTCATCGACAGATGGATATAATTTTACTTCATATGTCAGTACAACCGGAGCATTTGATGGTAATAATTATATTTTTGAGTTCTCTTCACCGATAAATACCAAAGCATTGAGATTCTACATTTTCACACCTGTAGGAACAACAAACGCAATAAGTGAAATTACTGTCGAAGGCAGTGAAAGTGCTGAGAAACAGCTTCTTTCAAAAGGTGCAACATATGTGTGGGAAGGCACAGAAAGAAAAGATTTTGAAGACGATTCGACATATAAACTCACAGATGGTGTAAAGACCACAATGGATGAGAAGATCGGTTTTGTCGGCAAGAGATCGACTGAAGTTGATAATATAACACAAAAAAGCTGCGCAACGATTACCGTTGATCTCGGTTCGGTCAAGAATGTATCAGAGGTTCTGACCGATGCAATGAAATATACAAGCTATGCTGCCATTGCTCCCGAAATGCTTAATGTCAGATATTCTGAAGATGGAGAGAATTACACCGATTTCGGACAAACATATATAAACTCTGCTGTTGGTAATTCGATACAGTCAAGAAACAAATATATTATTACGCGTAACCACACAGTGAAAGCCCGTTATCTGAAGCTGACTTTCTACACATCATCTTTCCTTTTCATAGACGAAGTATCGATTTACGGAAATGAAAAGGAAGTTTCTGAACCGGATTATAATTTCATTCAAAGAAAAAATCTTTATGCAAACACCAATGTTGCAGCATTCAAAGAAATATCATTAAACGGTTCTGTTGATGAAAAGCTTTCGGATATGCTCTTTTCTGCCGATTCCGGTACGGTAATTGGAGGTACCAGAAATGTTGTTGAGATAAACCTTGGTGAAGCAACCGATGCTTTATGTTCCGTAACTATAAAGATGAATAAAAATTCTGTCACTGAAGCAATTGTTTATTACAATGACAACGGAACATATATTAAGCTTGATTCTGATAAAACCATAACAGATATTGCTTCAGCTACAACACTCACTCTCTACTTTCCCGAAATTTCATCTAATAAATTAAAGATTGAATTTTCCACCGGCACTGATTCTAAAGTGACCGAAGTCCAGACATTTGCAGTACAGCCTCAGCTCCCGTTGATACGAGGCGGCTTCTTCCAGTTGCCGACAAGCGGCGGTATTAATCCATCAGCACAAAACAGTCCGTATGCCTGGTATCTTCAGCTTAAGGGTATGAAGGACTTAGGCATGGATTATGTTGTTCTTCAATACAGCGCTCATTTCATTGCTAAATCTACTCTTATAAACGGTGACAATATTAAAGCTCTTGGCTTTAAATACACTGCTACCTATGGCAGTATAGACACTGCACAGGCTGTTCTCGATGCAGCAGAAAAGCTTGGTATGAAAGTTTTTCTCGGAACAATACATGATTCTGATTTCAATAATATAACTGAAGGCGAAAAATCATATGATGCAATTATCGAAGCCGGTATTGCTGTTATTGATGATATAGACGAGATGTACGGTGATCACCCAGCATTCGCCGGATATTATCTGTCAGATGAAACATGCGATCTATGGTTGAATTCATATAAAGGTGTTGAGTCAGCAAGAAAGATATATAAATCTCAATCTGACCACATCCGTGAAATCGCATCTGAAAAACTGATTATGATTGCTCCGGCAATCTGGAGAAGCGGCAAACCAGAAAAAGGCGCAGATAACCTCTATCTGATGCTTGCTCCCGAAGAAGAAGGCAGTAAGCCAATTGTTGATATTGTAGCAGCACAGGATTGCCTCGGTCGATTACCTACACTTACTGTTACTGACGATATTTATGATGCATTCGAAACATATATCGAAAAATGGTCCGAGGCTGTCAGAAAAGCGGGAACAGAATTTTGGAATGATGCTGAGGTGTTTGAAGTTACAAGTTCTTCAAAGAATTATATAGATTTGATAAAAGGACTTACACTCGAAGCTAAATACACCAACGGAACAATCGTATTTGATATACCCCATTACTTCACAACCTATCAACAGTATTCTTTTGATAGTTGGAAGCATTTCAACCTTACTGATGTTATGCGTCAGTATATTAAATTTTATTCTAAATATAATAATCTTGATAAAGTTGGTATAGAAGTAGCTGAAGCACCCACTGTTATTCTTCCTGAGAAGAGCGATAATACCAATGGAGAAATAACGGATGATAATCATCTTTTGACATACGATTCGACTTTAAATTCAGCTGTTAAAGCTGTCAGTGTACCTACTTTTGATACTTTCAACTCTTCGCTGACTGAATTTACAGGCAGCAAGACAGGATATAAGCCCGAATACAGCGTATTATGGGACAACGAAAGACTTTATATTCTTATAAAAACCAATGATACAACTGCATCATTCGGAAAGGATGCCTGGTGGGCAGGTAAGGATGATTTGATTCAACTTTGGATTACTGCTGACGGTTCAACTCAACTTGGCTCAACTCTTGATTCAAGCTACGCAATAAGATTCTATCTCCACTGTACTGCTGAAAACACCTGGACTATGGGCAATGAAACGAAAGATAATATAAAGATCGGTGTAAACAATGGAATGGCTTACGAGGTAAAAAATATAAATGATTCACCCTGCGCAATCATATCCTTCAGTTGGGAGTTGCTTAACAGAACTACTCCCGTTTTAGGTGATAAAACTGCTGTCGGGTTGAAAATTCATTACATTGACGGAGCTAATGAACAATGGGCTTCATCTAATGATTCATATGATCAGTCAATAAAAGCAAATGCGATTTTTGGATTTATTGAATAACTCAACTTTAAGTTTCTTACTCCGGACAAAAAATCCGGAGTATTTTTTTGAAAAAAGCAAAAATTCTGAATAATGTTTTAAGTATTGTAAAAAATAAAAACGATCCATAAATGAAGGAAAGGACAAAATTAATAATATGAAGAAATTAATTGCAATATTGTTTTCAGCAATTCTGATAATATCGATGACAACTACTTCGATATTTGCTCAGGATAGTGCTGCGAGCATCCAATCAATTCAGTTTGCAGGAACTGATGTTGAGGTCGTGCCTCAGGGCGGTGCAACACTTGAGTCATTAATCGACGGTGATAAGGTCAGTGGCGCAACATCATTTTCAACGGCAGGTGTTGTTTTGTTCAAGAACACAAAAGCAACCGAAGCAGGTGTATATACAGAATTTTCACTTACTGTTCAACTTGACGAGGTAACAAGTGTTGACAGTGCAGTTATATCTTTCTACAAAGAATATAACTCTATGATAGGGTTACCTCAGGACAACTTGATTTCTGTTGAATATTCATCTGACGGTTCAGCTTATTTTGCTATTGGTGATATAACCTTTACCGGCGAAGCTGTTGCGGGAACAAATGAAGTGCAGGATGCAAATCTTCAATTCGATGGCGCTGTTGATGCCGCCTTCTTAAGATTTACTTTTGTATACGGTGACAGTCCGTTTACAACAGACAATAAAGTAATGTGGGAGTGGATGGGCTTAACTGAAATCAGCGTAAATGCTGCTCCTGTAACAGATGTATCTGATTTAAGTGATACAACAAGCGACACAACTCCACAGACTGGTGATTCCTCAGTCTGGGTTTATATTGTTGTTGCTATTCTCGCAGTTGCCGGAATCAGCATAATTGCTTTCAGAAGAAAATCTGAAAAATAATATTTCCTGAAAATAGTTTTATCCACCTCTTCATTAAGTTGAAAAGGTGGATATTTTATGATAATCGAGTTTTGAAATCAATATAATCAAATTTTTTAACTTCGATGATTTTTCTGTCGGTTGATACAGAATATATTGTCGGTAAAGGCATTCCGTTAAAGGTATTATTCTTAACCATCGTGTAGTGTGCCATATCGATAAATACCAGTCTATCACTGACTTCAAGTGGCTTGTCAAACGAATAATCACTGATTATATCACCTGCAAGGCATGTAGACCCTCCAAGTCGATAGGTATATGGCTTTTCATTCGGTAAGCCTGCACCGATTATCTGAGGTCTGTATGGCATCTCAAGTACATCAGGCATATGGCATGCTGCTGATGTGTCAAGAATTGCTATGTTCATACTGTTCTGTATTATGTCAACTACTTCGGAGACCAGAAAACCTGTATTTAATGCAATTGCTTCACCAGGTTCGAGATATACGTGGACATTGTATTTATTCTGAATCCAATCAATGCATTCAATCAATGTTTTGATGTCATAATCAGAGCGAGTAATATGATGTCCGCCACCGAAATTGATCCACTTCATTCGGTTGAAATACTTGCCGAACTTATCTTCAACAGCATCAAGTGTTGTTTTCAGAGCATCCGAGTTCTGTTCGCAAAGAGTATGAAAATGCAGTCCGTCGATACCATCAAGCAAATCCTCACGAAAATCTGCGATTGTGACACCAAGTCTTGAGCCGGCTGAACAAGGATCATAGATACCGTGTTCTTGCGTTGAACACTCCGGATTTATTCGCATGCCAAAGCTGCGTCCAGATTTCAATGCTTTTTCTTTGAACTTCTGCCATTGAGAAAAGGAATTGAAAATAATATGATCGCAGATTCGCAGTATCTCGTCGAAACTTTCTTTTCTGTATGCCGGTGAAAATATATGAGTTTCTCCACCCATCTCCTCATAACCGAGCTTTGCCTCATACAACCCGCTTGCAGCTGTACCGCTGAGATATTGTTTTATCAACGGATATAAGTAGAACATTGAAAACGCTTTTTGTGCAAGCAGTATCCGACAGCCTGTTCTGTCGGATACCGATTTCAATATTTCAAGATTCTTTTTCAATAAAGCTTCATCAACAATATAACAGGGTGTATTCAGTTCTTTTATATCAAAATTTAGATTTATCATCAGTCAACCAATGTTGGATTAAATGTTCCCTGCCATGGAAGTCCCCATTTGTTGAGTGCATCCATAAACGGATCGGGATCAAATTCTTCAACATTATAGACACCCGGTTTTCTCCAGCTTCCATTCATAACAAGCATTGTACCGATCATTGCCGGAACACCGGTTGTGTATGAGATTGCCTGAGAACCTACCTCACAATAGCATTCCTGATGATCGCAAACATTGTAAACATAGTAGTGAACAGTCTTTCCATCCTTGACACCGGTGAAAATACAGCCTATATTTGTCTTTCCCTTCGTTCTCGGACCAAGTGATGCCGGATCAGGGAGAACTGCTTTCAAAAACTGAAGTGGAACAATCATCTTTCCTTCAAATTCTATCGGCTCAATTGATGTCATGCCGACATTTTCAAGGCATTTGAGGTGTGTCAGATAACTCTGGCCGAATGTCATAAAGAAGCGGATTCTCTTGATTCCTTTGATGTTGAGAGCAAGCGATTCAAGCTCTTCATGGTGAAGCAAGTACATATCTTTATTCCCGATTTCGGGAAAATTATAAATCCTCTTTATCTCCATCGGTTCGGTTTCAATCCAATCGCCGTTGTCCCAATAGCTACCATTTGCTGTTACTTCACGGATATTGATTTCCGGGTTGAAGTTTGTTGCAAAGGGATAACCGTGATCACCGGCATTCGCATCAAGTATATCGATATAATGAATTTCATCAAAATAGTGTTTCATCGCATAAGCTGAGAAAACTCCGGTAACACCGGGGTCAAAGCCACAGCCGAGAAGCGCTGTAATGCCAGCTTTCTCAAATTTTTCTCTGTATGCCCATTGCCACTTGTACTCAAATTTTGCTGTATCCAGCGGTTCGTAATTTGCTGTATCAATATAGTGTGTCTTTGTTGCAAGGCAGGCATCCATGATTGTCAGGTCCTGATATGGCAGAGCTAAGTTCAATACAACATCTGGCTTATAGCTTTCAATCAGCTTAACTAATTGATTTACATCATCAGCATCAAGCTTTGCTGTTGTTATCTTGGTTTTTGTTATACTCTCAAGCTTTTCTTTTAGTGTATCACATTTACTTTTTGTTCTGCTTGCAATGCAGATTTCTTCGAATACCTCGCTGTTTTGACAACACTTATTAATTGCAACACTTGCAACGCCACCACAACCGATAATTAATGCTCTTCCCATTTTCATTACCCTTCCTTCTGTGTTTTATTTGTATTTATTGTGAGTAACAGCTCACGAAGTATTTTACATGCTACCGCTGTCGATGCTCCGCTTTGATCATATACGGGCGACAGCTCATTAATATCACAACAAATTATATTGAGTTCATTCAACTTTAATAATGCATTCAACAGCTCATGAAAGCTGATTCCGCCTGCTTCGGGAGTTCCCGTTCCGGGAAACACAGATGGATCAAGCACATCGAGATCAAGTGTAAAATAAACAGGCTTGTCTTTTAAAGCTTCGATACATTCTTCAAGTCCATTCAAGTTATATCTGTTCATTTTGACATGGCTTTTCGCCCATTCGAATTCAGCTTTATCACCTGACCGAATACCGAATTGATATATTTTATTATCACCTACAAGCTCCCATGCTCTGCGGATAACAGTTGCATGTGAAAGCTTTTCACCGAGGTAGTCGTCACGAAGGTCAGTATGTGCATCGAAATGTATTATGTGCAAATCAGAATACTTTTTTATAGCCGCACGAACTGCTCCAAGAGTAACCAAATGTTCACCACCGATCATTAACGGGATTTTATTATCTGCAAGCAGCGATGCTGTGAATTCTTCTATATCATTAAGTACTCTTTCCGTGTTACCAAAGCAAAGTTCAAGATCTCCTGAATCGAAAATTTTGATATCTGTGATATCCTTATCCTGATACGGACTGTATGTCTCGAAGCCGTAGGATTCGGCACGCATTGTGCGGCTTGCCATACGAGTGCCGGGACGGTATGAGGTTGTTGAGTCAAAGGGTGCACCGAATATGACTATATCGGCATCCGCGTAATTTTTATCGCAACCTAAAAAAGCGTCAATCTTCGGGTTCAACATTTTTCAATAACTCCTCAACATAATTCGGCAACGCAAAAGCTCCGACATGCAGCTTTGTATTGTAATACTTTGTTTCGATTCCGAGTGCTTTCCACTGCTTTGTTTTCAGATCTTTGATAGGATGATACTTTTTCGAAGCGAAGCCAAACAACCAGTGACCTGACGGATAGGTAGGTATGTGAGCCTGATATAAGCGGCATATATCAAATGTATCGATAATTCTTTTGTGAACTCTCTGAACAATTAAAGCATCTTCCTTGTAAAATGGACTTTCATGCTGATTAATCATGATACCGTCTTCTTTTAGTGCCTTATAACAGTTGCCGTAAAATTCTTTCGCAAAAAGTCCCTCTCCGGGGCCAAACGGATCTGTTGAATCGACAATAATCAGGTCGTACTCATTATTGTATCTTCTGATAAACTTCAGGCCATCCTCAAAATATATTGATATTCTTTTATCATATAGCCCTATAGCGGTTTCGGGAAGATATTCCTTGCATACTTCGACAACCTTTTCATCTATCTCAACAAGGTCAATATGTTCAACACAGTCATATTTACACAGCTCTCTTGCGACACCACCGTCTCCTGCGCCTACTACAAGAATATTTTTTGGGCTTGGATGCACTGCCATCGGGACATGGACAATCATGTCGTGATATATAAACTCGTCCATTTCTGTCAGCATCATATATCCGTCGAGTGTCAGAAACCGACCGAACTCATTTGAATCATATATATCAATTCTCTGAAAATCGCTTTGTACACTGACAAGCTGTTTATCAACCCTGATAGACAGCTTAACATTCGGTGTATGCCTTTCGGAAAACCATAATTCCATTAATATTCCCTTTTCTAACTTAATACATTGATGTATTCAACATTGGGGTCTTCGGTACCTGTCAGAGTACTTCCCTTTTCCTTTGAATAAATAATATATTCTATAATATCATCGGTTATCTCCTCACCGGGTGCCAGAATCGGTATTCCGGGCGGATAACACATAACAAATTCCGTACAAACTCTACCACTACATTCTCTGATAGGTAATGACTTATTGAGCGAATAAAATGCCTGTTGAGGTGCGACAACAACCTTAGGACTGATATATTCCTGCTTCAGCATACCAAGCTTACTATGCTTATAACGTCTGCGTATTTCTGCAAGAGCGCTGACCAGCCGTTCAATATCTCTAAATCTATCACCTGCAGAAAGGTATGCCAAGAAGTTTGCTAAATCACCGAACTCGGTTTGTATGTCGTATTCATCTCTCAATATATCATAAACCTCGATACCGGCAAGTCCGATTTCAAGGGTATTTACAGACAGCTTTGTATTATCAAAATCATATATTGTATCACCGTTTATCAGTTCGCCTGCATATGCGTAATAATCACCGATTTTATTGATTTCATTTCTTGCATAATCGGCCATTGCAACTACCTTTGAATATATGTGTTCACCGTTCAAGGCAAGATTCTTTCTCGACACATCCAGACTTGACATCAATAGATATGAGCCACTGGTTGTTTGTGTCAAATTAATTATCTGGCGTACACGATTGTGATTTATTCTTTTTCCAGTTAATAAAAAAGAGCTTTGGGTAAGAGAACCACCTGATTTATGCATACTGACTGATGCAATATCTGCATCAGCTGCCATTGCTGATACAGGCATGTCTTTACCGAAATAGAAATGTGTACCGTGTGCTTCATCTACAAGCACGAGCATATTATGTTCGTGTGCAATGTTTGTTATTGAACGCAAGTCTGAGCAAATACCGTAATAGGTAGGATTATTTACAAGCACTGCAACAGCGTCGGGGTTTGCTTTTATTGCCGCTTCAACTTCACTAACAGACATTCCGAGTGCTATACCCAGCCTGTCATGAGTGTGCGGGTTGACATACACCGGAACTGCACCGCATAAAATTAATGCATTTATAACGCTGCGGTGTACATTGCGTGGTAATATAATTTTATCTTCTTTTTTACAAGTCGACAGAATCATTGCCTGAACAGCTGATGTAGTTCCGTTTGTCATTAGGAATGCATTTGTTGAACCGAAAGCATCGGCTGCAAGCTTTTCGGCTTCTCTTATAACAGAAACAGGATGGCATAGGTTGTCCAGCGGTTTCATTGAGTTGACATCAACCATCATACACTGTTCGCCGAGAAATGCGGTAAGTTCAGGGTTGCCTCTGCCATGTTTATGACCAGGTACATCAAAAGGAACCACTCTCATCTTCTTAAAGGCCTCGAGAGCTTCCATTATCGGCGCTTTGTTCTGCAGTTCCCTGTTCATTCCTGAATCCTTTTTTGATATATACTCATTCCGCTGAAGATTTCAATCATTTCCTGCCGCAGGTCATTCGTTATCTGAAGTCTGGTCTTTGGCGGCAGTTCATAAACATCGGAATTAAAGAGGTAGTTTTGTAAATCTACTTCTTTAATCAGCATTTTTGTGTGAAAAATATTCGATTGATAGACATTTATATCAATTGCATCATATGTTGCGAGAGTGTCATCGTCAATATAATCTTGAATTGAAGTTATATTATGGTCAATAAAAAGCTTCTGACCGCTGATATCTCTTGTAAAACCCCTGACACGATAATCCATTGTTATTATATCCGAATCGAAGCTTCCTATCAAATAATCGAGAGTGCTTAGAGGTGTGATTTCACCACAGGTTGCTACATCGATATCAACTCTAAAGGTGGCTATCGCTTTATCCGGATGAAATTCGGGATATGTGTGAACCGTGATATGACTTTTATCAAGGTGAGCATGCACTGTTTCAGTATTCATTGCCAGCATCATTTTTTCTTCGGCAATCATAATATTTACACTTGCACCCTGAGGCTCATAATCCTGCTTTGAGATACTGAGAACCTGAGCACCAATCATTTCAGCAAGATTACAGAGGATTTTTGTCAGACGCTCAGAGTTATATTGTTCATCGATATAGGCAATATAATCCCTTTGCTCTCTTTCGCTCTTTGCATAACATACGTCATATATGTTAAAGCTGAGTGATTTTGTCAGATTGTTAAATCCATAAAGTTTTAATTTGTCTCTCAATTCTATTTATCCTTCCAAAACATTATTATATTTATATTATAAACAAAAAACGCAAACTGAAATCTGTGACACAAAATCACACATTCACTTGCGTTTCAAATCTACATAAATTGTTTGTAAGCGATAAAATCCCTTACAAAATATAATAATAATGCAGAAAGTCAGAGTCTATATAGCAAGAACTACTTTTACCACTCTTATTGATTGTTACACAAGTGTAATGTATCCGATGACACATCATTACAGTCGTTAACCTACATATAGCTGTAAAGAAGCTATACATAAAAATTTTAGAGTATAATCACAAGCTCTTTTGCTTGCATCTACTCAATCAATAAGGCAACACTGTTGCCAACCGGCATTCGACCCAGCTGTCCGCGGCCTCTTTCGCTTAAAGCATTTTTATGCAATAAGTTTGGTCAAGTTATTCTTAGCATTATAGCTACCTGAACCATCCTGCTCAGGTTAATATTAATATAACACATATTTTATTTAATATCAATAGTTTTTGAAAAAAAATTATACGGCAATTAATGCCGCATAAATCACAAAAACTTATCGTGTTGTAAACGGAATATTGAAGTTTTCAGCAAATTCTTGTGCATAGCTTCCCAATTCGGATATTTTAGCTTTTATAATTTTAACTATATAAAACTAATAAATGAATTACTACAGCAATTTGAAAAATGCCTATACTTTTTGGCTTTTTTCAAATTAATAAAATCACAATTCACTTTTCAGCATCATTAACATTCTTTATTTTTGATATAACATATGCGGCGGCTTTTTATACGTCAGGTCATATATTTCTCTAAACCTGATGTGAGCAAATGCCTTTTCCAAGTTGTCGTTCCCCCATATTTAATAATCTAATTTTATATTGTTTTTATCCTTATTTTTTCAGTAATTCTTTATAATTTTTGTATTCAGGCATGTATTTTTCTATTTCGCGATAGAATTCTTTACTGTGATTTTTATGCTTTATATGTACAAGTTCATGCACTATAACATAATCGATTGCAACTTCCGGATAAAGCATTAACCTATACGAAAAACAAAGGCTGTTCTTGCCGCTGCAGCTTCCGAAACGTTTTTCTGCTGAGGTTATTCTGATTTCTGTCGGGGTAACACCCATCAGCTTGCTGTAATATTCAACCTTTTTAATTATAATTTCTACTGTATTAAGTTTTAAATGTTTAATATCATCCGGAGTCAGAACAGGTCTTGATTGATTACGCAGTTCCTGTTTCTTCATTGATTTTTCAATCCATTGTTTATGTTCTTCGACAAATTTTTCGATTTCTACTGCTGGGAACCTAAAAGGTACACGTACTAATATCTCAAGGTTTCGTGTTATTTCAAGTGCAACAGTTTTTCTTGCCGAACATATAATTTTATACTGGTTTTTATTCATCATGATTCCTTAATAAGTTTTTTAAAAGTTATTTTGAAGCTTTCATCCTGTAACGCTTCTCTTTTATGGGGACCGGGTAGCCTTCCACCGGCATTACGGATTTTCTTTGCAATATATCGTGAATGAAGAAGTTCGTCTATATTTTTGTCGCTGTAAATCATACCATCCTGATTGATCGGAATTGCTTTTTTAGCAAGACACATTGCGGCAAGCCCGTAATCCTGGGTAACAACAATATCGTTTTCACGCAGCATGTTTACAAGCCTGAAATCGACGCTGTCGGTACCCTTATCGACTGTGATAGTCTTTGCTCCGGGTTTCTCAAATTCATGTGATGTATCACAAATTATTATACAGTCAATCTTATTATCTGATGCAATTCTGGTAGTAATATCCACTACCGGACAGCCGTCGGCATCAATAAAGATTGTTGGTTTCAATTTTTTCTCCGATAAATTTCAATAACTCTGCTTCTTCGTTTTCAACCTTTTCTTCAATTACTGCTTCGAGTAGTTTGTCAAGCGTATCTCCGATTTTCTTGCCTTCGGTTATACCTGTTTCAATTAGATCATTTCCTGTAACCGCAAGCTTTGATAGTGACCAGCAAACATTCTCTGCCATTAGTTGTCCGGTAATTTGATTTACTTCGGTTAACATAATATCTCTCTTCGAGAGTTTACCGCCTTTTGCTGCACCGTCTGCTCTCTTCATTTCGAGTAAATCCGCAAATAATTCGGGAGACAGTTTGTTGAACCATTTTTTTATTGCGATTCTGTCAGGATTTATTGTTGTGTCATGATACTTTATCAGTGTCAGAACTTTGTGCTTTGTTATATTATTCAGCTTTAATCGTTGTATAATATCAGCTGCGATTCTCTGACTGACTTCGACATGACCTTTAAAATGGCCTATCTTCTTCTCGTCTTCCTTGTATGTGTAAGGCTTGCCTGAATCATGCAGGAGTGCCGCCAGCTTCATGTATGGTTCTTTTACTATAGTTTCAACAGCCAGTACTGTATGTGTCCATACATCGTACTTATGATATGGGTTGTTCTGTAGTAATCCTTTCATCGGAAGAAGCTCAGGTATTACAATACCAAGAATGTCAATATATTTTAAAAGAACATCCTTTACATAGTCCCCGCATAACAGTTTAAATAGTTCCGCTGCTATTCTTTCGGCTGAAATATTGAGAAGCAGTTCCTTTTTGTTATACATTGCATTTTCTGTTTGCTCATCAATACTAAAGCCAAGAACTGAAGAAAACCTCAAGGCTCTTAAAATACGAAGTGCATCCTCTTCAAATCTTTTTTCTGGATCACCTACGCAGCGTATAATGCGATTTTTGATATCGTCTGTGCCATTAAAATAATCAACGAACCTCTCTACCGGGTTATATGCTATTGAATTCATTGTAAAATCACGTCTTGCCGTATCATCTTTCAGGTTTGTTGTGAAGGTAACATTTTCGGGCTTTCGGTTTTTTATATATTCGCCATCTATACGATATGTTGTTATTTCAAGGCGAAGATGATCGATTATGACTGTCAATGTTCCATGCTTCATTCCGGTTTCTATTACTCTGTATGCTTGAAACACCTCAAGCATCTGCTCGGGAGTTGCATTTGTTGTTATATCAAAATCAGTCGGACTTTTTTCGAGCAAATAGTCACGAACACTTCCTCCGACAAGATATCCTTCAAAGTTATTATTTTTGAGTATATTTAAAGCTTTTTGAATCGCATCAGGTAAAATGAGCATCATAAATTGCCTCTTTCTGATTTTCTTAAAACAAGGTGTTGTACAAAAGTACAGCACCTTGTTTTTATGCTTTCTTAACTTTTTTACTTCTGATAAATTTTGTAATAGGATTGATAATATGCTTCCCAAGAAGTGTTGATACTATAATAGCAAATACCATGCTACCTGCTGACAATAATGTGTCAACACCTGACTGGATTGCTTGATTAGTATCATCCTGAACAAAATACATCATTGTTTCGTAGAACAAAACACCCGGGACGAGTGGAATAATTCCACAGATAAGAATTACTGTTGTGGGTGTTTTCTTTATGCGAGCAAATATCTCCGCTAGAATACCTATAAACAATGCCGCAGCAAAATATGCCGCCATTTCATTATAACCTTCGATTATGCTGAACAATGCCCACCCGCTTGCACCGAGAATTGTTGTTAATAGCAATACTCTATTTGGTGTTCTTCGCATCAATGCAAAGAATAATGTTGCAAATGCTGCTGCGACAATTTCGATATATGCATTCATACAAGTCTCCATTCTGCCACTAAATAGGTATGAAAAAGACACATTCTGTATAACAGATGATGGTTATACTGATAAACCGTTAAGTGGTTTTTTCTGTGTGAAAATTGTTTATCACGTTAGCAATTTCTCCAATGCAAGCGCAACACCAACACCGGCAGCAATGCTGATTGCTGTAACAATCGAATCCAACCATCTGGCACTTCCGGAAACAAGGTCTCCGTTTACACTGTCACGGGTTGCATTTGTTACCGCAAGTCCCGGGACGAGAGGTATGATGCCGCCTATGATAACTATCGAAACATCGGAATTGATCAGATAGTTGAGAGCAATTGCCGCAACAGCGGTTATAAAGCTTCCGACAACATTGGCAACAAACAGAAAAACACCGTGTTTTTGCATACTGTCAACAGTAATCTGACAAAGGCATGATGCTATAACGGCACTGATGAATTCAAGAATGCCCCCGTCAAACATAATTGTAAAAAATGCAGCTGAAAGACCTGAAAATAATGCAATAAAGAAATAATTAAATTTTTTCTCAGGCTTTTCAAGCTCTGTAAATGCTTCTTCTACAGTCATTGAATGCTCTGTTATAGCTCTTGATATTTTATTCAGAAGGTCAATACGTCCAAGATCATAGTCTCTTGTTGTAATTGATTTCATCTTCATATAACTTTTACCGGTTATTGTAACGGTAATAATAACAACAGTCGGCAGTGAAAATATCTGAATGTCATTTCCACCATTCGCTCGCAACATATTCGATGCGCAGGCATCGGCTCTCGAGGTTTCTCCGCCATTAATGATTATCCCACTGGAAACCAGCAATACAAGCTGAACCAGCCTGCTATTAGGATCATTATTCTCTTGTGAATTCAACACAGTTGTCTGATTAAAATCCATATGAATCGTACATCCTTCTGTATTATTCAGGAATGCTGATTTCTTCCTCGGATTCATCGGACGGTATTATAATTACCATGCCGCTTTCTTCTGTACTTGTATCAGGTATACTTTCTTCAGACTCGCTGACATCAGGTATACTGGTGTCTGGTATGCTTGTATCGGGTATACTTGTGTTAGGAACACTGGTATCTGTTTGGCTGACTTCGGGGGAACTTGTTTCGCTTGCATCCGGTTGACTCTCTTCTTCCGGTTCCTTATCAACTACGAACCAGGTTGCATCGGGCATTTCACTCTTTTTATAAGTCATATAACTGAATGAGTTTACTGGATGATGTCCTTCAGTTGGATATGTTGTACCAATATAAACACCTTTTGCTATTATATTCTGGAAGTATGGTAATTTATCTGATGTTGGGAAGGTATAATTGGAGGGTATTTCTCTGTATACATATTCAGCATCAACAATCCATATATTTATCTGGAAACTTCGTGTTTCATTTCGTACCAATGCTATTTGAGTGAGATCGGATTCGGGAGTGCTTTCAGAAGCAATTGCCTTATTTTTTTTATCCCACCATACAAGAACATGAGTATCACATTTCTCTGTAGGCTCTGTTCCCTTCTCAAAATAACCGGTTTCTATTCTGTCACCGCGTGGATCCTTATAACAGGCCTCTGAAGGTAATTTACCTGAATCAATACAGAAATCAACTTCAACTATATTTGAAGGTCTGTCAAAGTCTTCGAATACACCTCCATTTGTCTCAGCAAGATGCTCATGCAGCTCGACCATTACATAATCCCATAATGCAAGTGCAGGATTTATGGTGAATTTCCCAAGTGCTTTGTTTGAGTCATAACCAAACCAGCAAGCACCGACATAATAAGGTGTATAACCTATAAAGTATCTGTCACGGTCATCGTTTGTCGAACCGGTTTTACCTGCGACTTCAACGTTCAACCCTGTTGCTGCATCACCAAGAGTTACAAGATTACCGGTACCAACAGAAACAACATTTTCAAGCATTTTTGTCATTATATAAGCTGTTGATTCTTTTATTACAACATTCTGAGTTTTTTCGGTTTTAAGAACCAGGTTGTTCTGGTTATCATAAACTGCGTGATATATTATGGGGCTTGAATAGATGCCCTGGTTTGCAAACATAGTATATCCTGCACACATTTCCATTGTTGTTACACCATAGGTGAAACCGCCAAGTCCGAGTGGTGCAAGACCAATGTCGGATAAAACTTCACCGCTTTGAGTTACAACTCGTTCTACAACACTTGTAAACCCGAGTTTCTCTGTAAGAAATTTAAAACTGTTTTCAACACCAAGGTCATTTAATACTTTTACAGCAACTGTATTGAGTGATTTTTCTATAGCAAAATTAATCGTAACAAGTCCATAATACTTATCCGGTGTATTTGGTGGCCAGCGTCTTGCTTGACCGGTTGGAGAATTTTCTGCTGTATAAGTTTCAAACGGAGTATCATCTATTACTGTTGCATATGTTATGAGACCTTTATCCAATGCTTGTGAATATACCGAAAGCGGTTTTATTGAAGAACCACACTGTCGTCGGCTTTGCGTCGCTCTGTTAAGCTCACGATTGCCAGTCTTCTCTCCGAGACCTCCGATAATACCAAGCACATCACCGTTTTTCGGATCCATAACAACCATTGCAGATTCAGGCATTATTCCGCTCATCCCTGAAAGAAAATCATAATCCTCACGTGCAAATACACTTTCCATTGTATCCTGAACAAAAGGATCCATTGCTGTAATTATTTTCAAACCACCCGAATACAAAAGTCGAGATGCAATTTCTCTGCTGTATCCATATTGCTCCTGAAGGTCATCAAGAACCTGCTCTATGACTGCATCGACATAATACGAGTGTATAACATCAACCGTTTCTTCTTCAGCTGAAGCAAAAGTCAGCTCTTCAACTGCATATGCTTCATTATATTGCTCAAGTGTTATTTTTTCCTGTTCATACATCTGGGCCAAAACTTCACGACGTCTCTTGAGATTATGCTCCGGATTTCGAAGAGGATCGTAATAAGTCGGTGATTTCGGTATTGATGCAAGTGCTGCACATTCAACAAGTGACAGTTCTGAAACATCCTTTCCGAAATATGCTCGCGCGGCAGCTTTGACTCCATATGCATTTTGTGAAAGATATATCGTATTCAGATACATTTCAAGAATCTGTTCTTTTTTATACTGCTTTTCAAGGTCAAGCGCTCTTAAAATTTCCTGTACTTTTCGTTGTATCTTTACATCATCTTCTTTGGTTATATTTTTTATCAGCTGCTGGGTTATAGTTGAACCGCCACCATAACTGTTACTCATTGGTATGAAAAAGTTTACAACAGCCGCAAAGGTTCTCTTAATATCTACACCATTATGTTCGAAGAATCGTTTGTCTTCAATACATACAAATGCCAGATATAAATCCTGCGGCATTTCATTATAGGATACCCAGGTTCTGTTTTCACTGCCGTGCAGTTTTTCTCCTTCAATCTCTATTGTATTGCCGTTTTCATCAACATAATATATTCCGGTTGCCTGATCAAGATCAAATTCAAGTCCGGAGATATCAATTGTACCGTCAACATATTCCTGAACATATTTAAAGAAAACCGCGCTGACAACTATACCAGTAATTATTCCTACAAGCATAAATGTCAGAAAGGTTACCAAGATATAAGTCAGTGTTTTTTTTAAGACATAAAATACTGATTTCAATGAAAAGCCGACAACCTTTTTTGTTGTTGCAACTGCTTTCAAGCTGTTATCAATCAATTTTGTTTTATCATCATTATCATCAGAAATGTCGTTTTTAGTCTTTTTTAAGGACTTAGTAAACATTTTAGATTTTTGCTCTGTGTTTCCTTCAAGAATATCCTGCTCCGTATTTGCTGAATTGCTATTGTCATCAAATGCAACAACAGGAATATCGGTTTCTTCGACTTGATTTTCTTCCACATTCTTTTTCTTTGGCAATTCGATTGGTTCAATCGGTTCATCAAAATTATTTTTATCTTCGTTCATAGGTATACCCTTTCTAATATTAAACTAACAAATTAGTCTCAATTATTTTTATTCAATATAAAACTAAAAAATCAGAGATTTAACATCAAGCAACTGTTGTGAATTTATTTATTAGTTTCATAAACAAAGTATTATAGATTTTTCTTTTCAGCCACAGCGGTTGTTTCACTGAATTTTTTTCTGTAGGTTTCACAAGCGCAACCGTAAATAGATCCGAGAAGGATAATAAAACCTCCGATTATAAGGCTGTTCCAGTCAAAACCAAACGAAATACTAATTTGTCCTGACTCAGGGGTCAAAAAGGTGCTTGTTAATGTATATATATAAAATTGTGAAACTAACCCGATAACTATGTTACCAAGTATAACTATTAATCCCACAAAATTTATCACTTTTGCATTCTCTTCAGAAAATAGATTCTTTTCAGCTACATTTTTAAACAACCTTGATAAAAATCTAAAAACCGGTGCAAGCATTGCGAGAGATGTGATCAAGAATAGAATAAATGCATATATTACAGCTTTGATATCGTTAAGAGATACATTTTCTTTTGGAGTTATAATTTTGAACCCTACACCAAGGTCTATCGAAAACGACGCAACACCTTCTTTGACCGCAACTTGCTTCATAAAAGGTGGAAGAAGCATTTTTTCAACATCGACATTAACAAAAAAGACAATTGCTGAAATAATGACAAGCAGAAGAATCGTAATTATCGATATGTAAAATAGTGCTGTTGCCAGTGGAGACAAAAACTTGCTTACTATACACACAGATTCGTATTTGTTCTTGTTTTTGAATATGTTCATTCTATATACACTCCTTTACTTTATTGTTTTTGCTTTAGTGCAACATTATCTGCACCAATAAGCTTCGAAAAATTTTGAAGTGTTTCTTTGTCTGCATTGCAGTTAATATTTTTTGCTGCAACAAGCTTTTTTTCATCTTCAAAATAAATACAAAGCTTGCTTTTACCTCTACTTTTTTTCGCAACTGCTAATAATTGCTCCAGATTTTGTTTGTTTTCAGCGGTTACCTTTATATAAATATCTTTATCATCATTAACATCTATAATTTCGGATATATTATTCTGCTTAGCAGCTTTCGTTGCATATTTTACAGTTCTGACAACAATTTTCAATTCATCAGCAGTGTCATTATAACCTTCTTTAAGCGATACTTCACCGCTTATTTCAAGTATGCCACCAACAGTCAGCATTTTTGCATATTTATCAAGAGTTTTCGGAAATATTATCAGCTCTGCTTCACCATAACCATCCTCAAAAACACAGAAAGACATGATTTCATCTTTTTTTGTCGTTTTCAAACGATTTTTAATTATAATACCAACTGCTGTTATAACTTTTTTATCGGCAATTTCGCCTGTTTCAAGCATTTGTCTCAGCTTTGAAAGATTACAAATGTTATCAGCTCTAAAATTATCTGTCGGATGCCCTGAAATATATATACCTGTCAGTTCTTTTTCCATCTGAAGTTTGACGAGCAATGGAAATTCTTCTATCTGAGGATATTCAATTTTCAACGAGCTGTTATGTCTGCCCGAATCAAAGAGGCTGATCTGCCCGGGTGCGTTATTGCGGTTCATATCGGAAAGATTAGATAACGCAATTTCAAAGACAGCACAAAGTCTGCTTCTTTCAATGCCAAAGCTATCAAATACACCGCACTTTGCCATTGATTCTAACATACGTGTATTAGAATCATTAGCCATTCTTTGTAAAAAATTTTCGACAGAAGTAAATTTTCTTTCTCTTTTTTCATTTAACAGCTTCTCCACAAAGGTAACTCCAACATTTTTTATCCCGAGAAGTCCGAATCTGATGTTTCCACCCGATACAGTAAAACCCGATTCTGATTCATTTATATCCGGGGGTAGCACTGAGATTCCCATACTGCGGCAATCCTCAATGTAATCATAAACTTTTCCGTTATAGCCTATAACCGAACTTATCAACGCGCACATATATTCGGTCGGATAATGAGCTTTCAGATATGCTGTTCGATATGACACAAAGGCGTACCCTGAAGCATGGCTTTTATTGAATGCATATTTTGCAAAATCGCAAATTTCATCGAAAACCGATGTAGCAATTTGAGAATCAACACCGTTCACAGCTGCTCCTTCAATGAAAGCACTGCGTTCTTTATCCATCAGGTGCTTTTTCTTTTTAGCCATAGCACGACGGACGATGTCGGCATGTCCGTATGTATAACCCGCCAGTTTTCTGCATATCTGCATAACCTGCTCCTGATATATTATACAGCCATGTGTCGGCTCAAGTATATCTTTTATTAACTCACATTTATATTTAACCTTATTCGGTGATGATCTGTTTTCAAGGTATTGTGGAATTGACACCATCGGACCGGGACGATAAAGCGAAATAGCGACTGTTATATCTTCAATTGAACGTGGTTTCAACCGCATAAGGAGTGAACGCATACCATCGCTCTCAAGCTGGAACAGACCTTCAGTTCTTCCCTTCTCAAGAAGCATATATGTATCTGCATCATCAAGCGGTATATTATAAATTGAAAAATCAGGTTGATTCTTCTTAATTTGTTGAACGGCATTCTCAATAATTGTTAGGTATCTTAAGCCAAGAAAGTCGATTTTAAGCAAGCCTAATTTTTCGACTGTAGTCATTGTAAACTGGGTAACGGTTACATCGCCGCTTTGCGCAAGTGGCAGATATGCATAAACAGGTTTATCGGTAATAACAATCCCTGCGGCATGAATCGATATATGCCGCGGTCTACCTTCAAGCCGCATAGAATAATCAATTAATTTCTTTATTGAACTATCATTTTTATATAATTCTCTGAGTTCTGAGTTACTCTCAAGCGCTGAATTTACTGTTATATTGAAGTCACGGGAAAACAGTTTCAGGACTTCATCTACATCATTATAAGCCATCCCCAAGGCTCTGCCGACATCTCTGACTGCCGCACGGCAAGCCATTGTACCGAAGGTAACAATCTGGGCAACATGATCATGACCGTATTTTCTGCCGACATAATCGATAACCTCTCCGCGTCTGTCATTACAGAAATCAATATCAAAATCGGGCATGTTGATTCTTTCGGGGTTAAGGAATCTTTCAAAAAGCAGTCCGTATCTGAGCGGATCAACTTCAGTTACCCCCATGAAATATGCAGCAGCACTACCGACAACCGAGCCTCTTCCCGGTCCAACCGGAATATTATTGCTTTTAGCAAAACGTATAAAATCCCAGACAATCAAATAATACTCCGTAAATCCCATTTTGTCAACAACAGCAAGTTCGTAGTTTATCTGTTCTGTGTATTTTTCTTTATTAAAATATAATTTGCCGTCTTTTTCTTTTTTATCAAGACCTTCAAAACAAATTTTTCGAAGATATTCCTTCGGTGTTTCTCCTGTATCAGGTTTAAATGCAGGCAGATGCAGTTTTGTAAAATCAAAATCGAAATTACACTGTTCTGCGATTTTTGCTGTATTTTCAATAGCTTCCGGAAATTCGGGAAACAACTTTTTCATCTCTTCTTCCGACTTCAGATAAAACTCATCTGTTGGGAACGCATCATTGCCTGCTTCGTCAAACCTGGTATTTGTTGATATGCAGCCGAGTAGTTTCTGTATCTCAGCATCTTCTTTTTTTATATAATGAACATCATTTGTTGCAACAAGCGGTATTGACAGTTCTCTTGAAAGGTATATAAGTGAAGCGTTAACCTGACATTCCCTCTCAGTGTTATGCTGCTGTAATTCTATATAAAAATCATCACCGAATATACTTTTATACTGCTTTGCTGAATTTCGCGCTGAATGAGTATCACGGTTAAGCAAATGTCTTGATACTACCCCGTAAACACAAGCGGACAATGCTATCAGTCCTTCATGGTGTCTCTCAAGTAAAGGAAGGTCGATTCTCGGCCATGAATAGAAACCTTCGGTAAAGGATTGTGATATTAGCCTCATTAGGTTCTCATAACCGATTGTATTTTTCACAAGCAGAACTAAATGAAAGGGTTCGGAATCGACTCCATGCTGTTTATCGAATCTGCTTCTTGGTGCAACATACATTTCACAGCCTATAATAGGCTTTATACCGACTGCTTTACACTCACTGTAAAAATCGACAGCACCGTAAAGAACACCATGATCGGTTATAGCGATTGCTTTCTGGCCAAGTGCTGCTGCTGCTTTTGGCAACTCAGTAATACGGCATTCGCCGTCAAGCAGGCTGTATTCGGTGTGTACATGCAAATGAGTAAAAGCCATATCAACCTCGTTTTTTAATTACTTACTTCAGCACCGACATAAACTGCGAAGAGATCGTACCATTGTTCGAGTGTTTCTTCATCAACCTGTTCAAGTAAAGCTTCAAAATCTATATATTCCGCAAGTGTCTCAGCACCGATTTTATTTATTAATTGTTGTGTATCAATATTTTCGATTATAACATCCATATCTATATCATGAATCAACTTTTCCATATCGATATTATCAATAAGAATTTGTGGATCCACATCCTCAAGTAAAGAATTCATATCAACATGTTTCATTAACTCTTCAAAATCAATATTATCAATGATTTTCTCCATATCACCGTTTGCTGTCATCTCATCAAGAACACCCTCAATACCGTTTTTGAAAAAAGCTTCTATATATAATTGCGCAGAATCAAGCTGGTCGTATTTTTCGAGCATTGATGTAATAAATATGCCTGCTGTAACTACGAGTATTGTAATAAAAATTAAAGCACAAATGAACATCAAAAGTATAGCTTGTGCAAGCTTTCTGCGTTGAAGGTTTATACTCGGTGTTACAGACCAGATAATTGCAACAATAAAACCAATGATGGGTAATAGCATTAACAAAATCGAACCAAAACAATTCCACGCTCCAAGTGCTTTTATCTTTTTATCTTGTATTTCATCATTAGGATTTTTAATAGCTTCAGATATATCTTTGGATTGAGTGGATTCTTTTGTTTCTTCAATATTTTCATTATTTTTAATCGAATTATTATCATTCATACTGATTACGGCAAAAGTGCCTACAACCTTTCATTATAATACCATTTCGATTTAGAAACAGTGATAAAATTCGAAGAAAAGTTCTTATTTGATGGAATCTTTCTTAATATTATCTATTGTTTCTTATGAGAAATAGTATTTGCCTTCTTTATTTTTCAACAACATGAAGTTATTATTCTTCCAATTAGCATTATAATGTTTTTTATAAAAAAAATCAATAGTGGCTCGGATAATTTCACAAATACAAAGACTTATACTATATTAAAGTAGTAAATGTGGAGTCAAATACCGCTCCCCAATTTATCTCAGAACTTCAACATTCTGTTAACTGGGCATATATTATGCGATAATGCCGGCGGGATTCATCATACGGGTTATTTATACGGGACTGTAAAGTATTCAACTTATTTCAGCACTCCCTTTGATATTAATGATGTCGGTATGGATGGAAGAATTATCGTTACTACTACCGGAATTTATAGCGATGAAAGCGATTGGACAAATTATCGTTCTCAATCAATAAACATTTTTACAAGTTCTATTTATCATGAAATCGGGCACTTATACGGCACAACAGACCATTATTATCAATCAGAAAGTGGACGAGCTGATTGCGTATATGGATTAAATCACTTTAATAATAATGTATGTTGGGATTGTTTAATATGTAACGAATGTAAACAAACAATTCTCAACAACCGATTGAGATTTTCACACCCATAATATTAGGAGGTTTTATACTATGAAAAAAATATTAATCATTATGCTTTTATTTACAATATGTATTTCATTATTATCATGCAATATTGAAAGCAGCATTGATGAAAACAGTAAAACATATTATGTATTGCAAAGAACAGATGATGTTATTGATGAGGGTAATACCAACGAATACAATCAATGTTCCATGCCAAATATATTATATTCAGAAGAAGAATTCATTGGGCATTTAAAAAATTCCGAAAATCCAATAATACCTGTAGATAAATATATCCCTTTGAAAGAACTATTTCCGGATTTCAGTCTTAATCTTGAAAAAATCTTTTATTATAATAATTTAAACTATTACTTTTATGTTTTTAAGAATAGTGATACCTTAATTAGAATGAGTTTCTTTAAACAGAATGGAAATATAACAACTTTCGATTATCTTAATAGCAATCTTCATTTTATATATCCAGAATTAGAATTATCAATAGAAAATATAAACGATCATCAAATAATTAAAAAAGGTAATAAACCTAATGTGAATCATACAATAACCTATATTAAAAATAGTTATTTTATTCAAATGTATAATAATGCTAGAGTGCCAAACAATCCATCTTCTGTCATGGTATAATAAAGTTGTAACACCTTGACCTAATATAGTATAATAACTATAAAGGAAAGAGGAAAGAAAAATGCAACAATACGAAAAGGAATTCAAACAAAAAATTGTTCGCCTTCATTTAGA
>Ga0209417_1001305_pt1 | contig 46502 bp, 52 predicted proteins | sample RifGroF2_FD_184002 | JGI IMG/M metagenome (GOLD analysis project Ga0209417, IMG submission 184002) | Groundwater microbial communities from Rifle, Colorado, USA - Groundwater F2 (SPAdes) (version 2) | ecosystem: Environmental > Aquatic > Deep subsurface > Groundwater | place: Rifle, Colorado...
CCATCAATAAGTAATATGAGCCGCGGAGTAGAAGATGAAAAGATCAGGTCTAAAATTAGGCAAATAGTTGCCAAGAGGATCACAAAATGATAGTTCAGCATAAAGATCTTTCTCAGGAGCGTTGGAGCGAAATGACTATCTGTGAGCAGATGGCAAATATCGGAAGCGAGGTCGGCAGGGCCTTGAATTGGAAGAAAAAGAACAATGAAGAATATGCTCAAAAGGCACTTTTGAGGGCATTGGAATTGCTGAGCTTAACGATCGGTTCCGTTAATACGCTTCCAAGATATAAAGAACTAACGCGGTTAAAAGAAGCTATTTTAGATTATTTTTACGGTGATAATGAGTTCTCGTCAACGGAGGAGCTTTGGCGAAAGTATTTCGATCATTTTAATTATGCCGCAAGAAGAAAATTATAGGGTTAAATGCTTCTTTAGCGCCTATAATAGGAAATATTTTATCGGCCGGCTGATAGCCAAAAATTATGTTATCTGGAATATTGACTTTTGAAGAAAAATATGTATAATCTCTGATAATTAAATTTTAGATGTCCTTCGCCGTATGGCGAAGTTGCTCTTTATAAAAGTTCAAATTTTATTCCCCTGTAGCTCAGTTGGTAGAGCGAGTGGCTGTTAACCACTATGTCCGAGGTTCGAGTCCTCGCGGGGGAGTTTTTAAAAGCCCTCTGTAACTGTTTAGAAATAAACATGTTATGGAGGGTTTCTTTTTTGCCACTTAATACACCTGCGAACAAATTAATCTGCAAGTTTCTTTAGGCTTTTCAAAAATCTTATGGGGTATTTTTAACAAATTGTAAAATAATATAAATTTACAAGCCTCTTGTAATCCCTTTGATTTCTGTTTTGAGGATTTTAGCTGATATTATTGATGATTTATTGACTTGATATTTATTAATAAAAGATTTAGTCTAAAAACATTAATGGAGAGCATAGATTAATGTTGGAACAAAATCATAAAAATAATGATTTAAATCATTCTGCGCCCGAGGTCTTCTTGGAAGTTGCCGCGAGTGAAGAGTTGCGCAAGAAAGGGAAATTAAAGATATTTTTCGGTTATTCGGCCGGAGTGGGAAAGACGTATGCGATGCTGAGTGCGATTCGCAGAGCCAAAGAAAACGGCATTGATGCAGCCATTGGATATGTTGAAACACACGGAAGAAAAGAGACCGAAGGTTTATTGGACGGTATTGAAATCATTCCCAGAAAAACAGTTGTGTATAAGGGCGCGTCCATTCCCGAAATGGATTTAGATGCTGTATTAAAACGCCGACCTCAAATCGCCGTCGTTGATGAGTTGGCACACACCAATGCCCCTGGGTCCCGCCATTTAAAACGTTTTCAGGATATTGAAGAGCTTCTTGCTTCAGGGATTGACGTTTACACTACGCTCAACATTCAGCACCTGGAAGGATTTAATGATGTTGTTGCCAGGATAACCGGGATCGTGATGAAAGAGACTGTCCCGGATCGGATCATGGATGAAGCCGATGAAATCGAAGTCGCTGACACCCCTATTGGTGAATTACTGCAACGGCTGAAGGATGGGAAAGTCTATTTGGGTGAGCAGGCTGCTTTAGCCGCCCAGAATTTTTTTAATGAAGGAAATCTAAATGCTTTAAGAGAAATAACTCTTCGCCATGCAGCCCAGCTCGTGGATGACCAGGTTCAAAGCTACCTTAAAAGAAGAGCCATTTCAGGCCCTTGGCCTGCCAGAGAAAGACTCCTTGTCTGTATAACTTCTCATCCTGCCAGTAGTGAGCTTGTTCGGGCGGGCAGACTTTTGGCAGCCGGTTTTGACGCGCAATGGTTTGTTGTCTATATTAATAATTCAAAATTTATTTCTGAAATTAACCGTGACCGTGTTATGCGAACGTTGCAAATGGCCGAGCAGCTGGGAGCCACGGCTCTTACTCTTTCGGGTTATCATGTGGCGCAAGAGATTATTAATTATGCCCGGAGCAATAATGTCACAAAAATCATTTTAGGAAAACCCCTCAAAAGAAACTTGTCAGATTTGCTTAAGGGGACAATTGTCGATCAGGTCGTTGAACAGAGCGGCGACATAGATGTTCACATCATCACGCCGAAGAAAAATAATAAGATGCAGGTTGAAAAGCCTGCCATCATCAAAAAATCTCTGAGCCGTTATTTTAACAGCATATTGCTTGTTATTGGGATTTCGCTTTTTGGTGGGGTGATTCAAGCGAGACTTGCTCCAACGAATCTCGCAATGTTTTATTTGCTTGGGGTTGTCGTTGCCGCGATCCGGTGGGGTAGAGGGCCTTCGGTTTTTGCGGCATTGTTAAGTGTCCTGGTCTTTGATTTCTTTTTTGTTAAACCGTATTTTACTTTCGTCGTTTCCGACACTCAGTATATTTTTACCTTTGCTGCTTTGCTTATTGTTGGGTTGATCATCAGCCGGTTGACAGTCCGAACCCGTGACCAAGCTGTTGATGCCCGAGCCCGTGAAGCGCAAGCAACCGCGCTTTATAATTTAAGCCGTTACCTGACGGCGGCCAAGGATATATCAGCTATAGTTGATATTGTTTACACGCATTTCGTCCAGACGTTTCACAGTCGGGTCGCTGTTTTCTTAAAAGAAGGGGCTAGTCTCAATCTGCAGGGGAATCCAGGTTATCCAATAACAGAACATGAAAAAGCTGTTGCGACATGGGTTGCTCAAAACAAGCAAGCAGCAGGATGGGGAACGGAAACTCTGTCTGCGTCGGTTGCACAGTATGTGCCTTTGAAGACTGGCGACAATATTTTCGGAGTACTCGGTATTAAATTCGATTACCTGGGGGAACGACTTCCCCTGGACGAACGGCGGCTCTTAGAAACTTTTGCAACGCAAATCGCCCTGGCCATTGAGCGCGTATTGCTCGTTGAAGAGGCGCGGCAGATGCAGCTTATGCGTGAAAAAGAAATTATGCAAACAGCCTTGTTCGATTCCATATCTCATGACTTGAAAACCCCGCTTGTTTCGATCCAGGGATCACTCAGTGACATGCTGGAAAACAAAAATCTTGAAGAGAGATCCAAGCAGGCTCATCTGGAAACCGCTTATGAGGAAACCGTGCGGATGAATCGCCTTGTCAATAATTTATTGGACACGGCTCGTCTTGAAGCGGGGGCATTTAAACTTTCATTGAAACCATATGAAGTCCGAGATCTTGTTGGAACTGTGATAAAAGAGTTTGAAGTGCCCTTAAAAGATCGGAAAGTGACTGTCAAGATTTCTTCGGATTTGCCTGACGTTGTCATGGATTTTATATTGATGGCCAAAGTGTTGGCAAATATTATTGATAATGCGATTAAATATTCCCCCTTTAATCTCCCGATCGATATTGAGTCCGCAGTAGCCGATGATTATGTGGAAATTAAGGTTTTAGATAGAGGGCTTGGGATTCCAAAGGATGATCTAGAACGAATCTTTGACAAGTTTTATCGCGTCAAACAACCGGAAAATTTTGAAGGAACAGGATTAGGTTTATCCATATGCAAGCGTATTGTAGACGCTCATAAGGGTAAAATATGGGCGGAGGACCGTACTGGAGGTGGATCAATATTTACGATAGCTCTACCTTTATCGAAAGGACATGTCCATGAATGAGACAGGGATCTCTAGTGGTGTACGTATTCTGATCGTAGATGATGAGAAGGCTATCAGGAGATTTCTTAAGACCTCACTTTCATCGCAGGGCTATGAGGTCGCGGAAGCGAAAAATGGTACAGAAGCCCTTACGGCGTTGAAATCCTTCAGGCCTGATGCGGTTGTTCTTGATTTGGGACTGCCAGATATGGATGGTGTTGTGGTAACAAAGAAAATACGGGAATTAACCCAGACGCCGATTGTCATTGTTTCCGTGAGAGACCAGGAAACGGATAAAATTAATGCACTGGATGCTGGGGCTGACGATTATTTGACCAAGCCTTTCAGTGCTCCGGAACTTTTTGCGAGGCTTCGAGCGGTCATGCGCCGTTTGGCCAGAGTCCAGGATGATCCTGTTTTTAATATAGATGATCTTATGGTGGATTTAAGCAAACGCCTTGTGAAAGTGAAAGGCACAGAGATACGTTTAACTCCCACAGAATACGACGTTCTCAAAGTGCTTGTCCTGAATGCGGGAAAGGTTATTACCCATCAGCAGATTATCAAACAGGTCTGGTCAAAGAACCAGAAAGATTATGAAGGCATTGAGCATCTATTACGGGTAACAGTCAGCAATCTCCGCAATAAATTGGAACCCGATCCTTCGAGACCCACCTATATCTTGACAGATGCCGGTGTCGGGTACCGTCTAAAATTCGAAGCATAGTCTTATGTATCCGCCTTTTTTCTTCCGTAGTGTCTTGACACTTTCTTGATACAAAAACCCCCTTTTTTGACGTCCATTTGATTTGAATATTTTCGTATGGGATGTAAACTCAAATCGTAGCATTTGAGAGGTTCTGCTTTGCTCCGAAAATTTCATGTTGGCGCGAAGAAAAAGGAGCTTGCCGCCGCATCGGGTGGTGGACTTGATCCGCATATTTCAGAACATGCGGCATTATATCAAGCGAAGCGGGTGGCTGAGGCGCGGGCGCTTCCATTAGCCAAAATTTAGGATCTCATCAAGGCGCATGCCTTTGCACCGGGTGGTACGCTGACGCCTAATCAATTGGTTAATGTGCTTGAATTGAACATTGCGCTGGATCAGTTCCAGAAAATGTAATAAACAGGAGGTAAACTATGCTACGATTTGCAGTGATTGGATTAGGAACATTCGGATTTTATGTCGCGACGGCTTTGGCCGAAAAAGGCTGCGAGGTCACTGCGATTGACATTGACGAAGAAAAAGTGAGGCGAGTCAAAGATCAGGTCGCGAAAGCGGTGGCTTGCGATGCCTCGGATAAGGCAAATCTCGCACCATTGATTGAAAATAAAATTGATGTCGCCATCGTTAGTCTTGGAGAAGAAATCAAAGACGCTGTACTGGTCATTTTTTATCTAAAGAAAATGAATATTTCCCGGATTATCGTTGAAGCGATAAAAGAAGAGCACGGAAAAGTTTTAAATCTTTTGGGGGCGACCGACATTATCTATTCGCAGAAGTCCCAGGCGGAGCAGTTGGTGTGGAAATTGATCTCAGGAGAAATAAGTGGGACTGTCAAAATACTCGAAAAGGAATGATTTAAATATGATATTAAAGAAGCTCACATTAACAACAGCACAATCCTTAACGCTGGGGTTTGTTTTGCTTACATTGGTCGGCGCACTCATTCTGATGCTGCCGGTTTCTTCCGCACAAGGGGTAAGGACATCTTTTATTGATGCGTTATTCACCGCGACTTCCGCTGTTACAACGACAGGATTGGTCGTTGTCGACACGGGCAGTTACTTTTCCTGGTTCGGTCAAATCGTGATTCTTTTGCTTTTTCAAATCGGCGGACTGGGGTACATGATATTTTTTGCGCTGATTGTAATGGGGATTGGCAAAAAACTGTCTATCAGCAGTAGAATCCTTCTGCATGAGTCGATCAATAGGCCGGCAACGATTAACATGAGAAAATTCGTTAAAGTCGTTATTCTTTTTACTTTTTGTTTTGAATTCGTTGGAGCAGTTTTGTTAAGTTTGTATTGGGGGCGCTATTTCCCTTTTTTGCACGCGATATATTATGGCATTTTCCATTCCGTTTCGGCTTTCTGCACGGCTGGCTTCGCTTTATGGCAGGACAGTTTTACGGCGTGGCAGAGCAGTGTTTATATTAACATTGTCGCATTTTTTGTCTGTGCGGCCGGTGGGATTGGATTTTTTGTACTCTATGATTTGTATTCTTGTACTAAAAAGTGGCTAAAACGTGAACGGCCGAGAAACTTACTCAGCCATACAAAGTTAGCTCTGGTGTTAACCGTATGTCTAACGGCTTTTGGTGCGGTAGTTATTTTCTTTTCGGAGCATTGGCCCGTTGCTATGGGGATAAAAGACAAGCTGTTGGCGGCTTTTTTTCAATCCTATTCGGCTTCGACAACAACAGGTTTTAATACCATTGATATTGGGGCGATGAGCTCTGGAAGTCTTTTTACCGTAATTATTCTTATGATCATTGGGGCGTCTCCGGGTGGGACTGGCGGGGGGATCAAAACAACCACCGTTGGATTAATTATTGCCTTTATTTGCGCTTTTTTTAAAGGACAAGAAGACATCAGTGTTTACAAGCGAAACGTCTCTATGAAAATCATTGGAAAGGCTTTTGCGTTGGCTTCTCTGGCCATCCTATGGTTGGTCATGGTGTCGCTCATCCTGACGCAGACAGAGAAGACAGATTTTATCAAAGTAGTTTTTGAGGCGGCATCGGCATTGGGAACGGTAGGACTTTCAACCGGCATCACATCATCTTTAAGCATTGCCGGAAAAATATTATTATCAATGACGATGTTGATAGGAAGGATCGGTCCATTGGCTATTGGATTTTCTTTGATCGGGAAGCAAAAACCTTCGCGGTTTAAATATGCAGAAGCGGAAATTTTGATTGGCTAGTGTAAATAAAAGGAGGAATATATTATGTCACATTTTGCAGTCATCGGACTGGGGTCGTTTGGTTTTCATGTTGCCACGGGTTTGGTAAAAGCGGGGCATCAGGTTGTGGCTATCGATCTCGATGAAAAAAAAGTTGAGCAGATTAAAGACCAGGTCACGCAGGCGGTCATCTATGATGCCAAAGAAAAAGCGAACCTTCCGGAAATCATCGGAGATGAAATGGATGCTGTCATAGTCAGTTTGGGAAAGAAAATCGAAGAAAGTATCTTGATTACCTTTTATCTCAAGGAGATGAATATCCCTAGAATTATTGTCAAGTCCATCAATGAAGTGCACGGAAAACTTCTAAGTCTTATCGGAGCATCAGATATCATTTATCCTGAAAAGAGCGAGGCTGGCCGACTGGTGCAGAAATTGACTTCCAGGAATTTAATTGAGCATATTCCGCTGGCAGAAGAACATTCCATCGTGCAGTTTGAAGCCCCGGATTCTTTCATCGGGAAATCTTTGAAGGAGCTTCAATTACGCAACAAACACAAAGTGGAAGTCATCGCGATCAAGGAAGTGGTGACCGATAAATTTTATGTAGTTCCCGAAGCGGATTTTAAAATTAAACCGGACAGTGCTTTGATATTGATCGGCAAAGATTCTGATATCGCTAAACTGAAATTCCCCAAATCATGAGACAAAGATTTCTGCTGTTTATTATGATGTTTACTTTTTTGTACACTGCTAAAACCTGGCAGATGGCACATTCCATTCAGAGGTTTTCAAAATACGGCGAATTTTTTGATTCATACGTCAAAATGGATGTCTGTTGTCAGAACAGGCGGCGTGAAGAGTTGGAGTCGGTGCTGGAGGATGTTTGGACGCGATTCGGTGATATCAATTCACGTTTCAGTGTGTATGATCCCCACAGTGATATCAATAAGATTAATCAGGCGTATAACGCGTCCATTAGTGTGCCGGAAGATACTTATGAACGCATAAAGAATTCTTTGGATTATTATAAAATTTCTAACGGAGTATATGATATTACAGTCGAGCCGCTCATTACTTTATGGAAAACAAGGGGACAGGAAGGGGTTATGCCGACCGATGAAGAAATTAGGCAAGCTATGGCTAAAGTAGATATCAAAACCATCAGTTTATTGGATAATCATCGGATCAGACTGACGCGCCCCGATGTAAAGATAAATATTGATAGCATTGGAGACGGCTTTGCTGCTGATGAGGCGGCGAAAATTTTACGATCGCATGGATTTTCTGATTTTCTCGTTGATGCTAGCGGTGAAATATATGCCGGAGGACATAACTGCCAGGGTCGAAAATGGCGGATTGGCGTTCAGGATCCGCAAGACAAGGAGAAAATAATTGATGTCATTGAACTGTCTGATATGGCTGTTTCAACGTCAGGGAGCTATGAGCGTTTTTACGAAATCGACGGCAAGAGTTGGTCGCATATCATTGATCCGCGCAGTGGTTATCCCGCAAGGGGAATCGTCAGCGCGACGGTGGTGGCGCCGTCTGCGGAGTTGGCCGACTTTTTATCTACGGCTTTTTGTATCCTTCCAGCATCGGAAAGTTTGCAAATAATCGACAGTTTTGGCAAAGATCATGCGGCGATGTTGATTACAGAAAACGAGGGGAAGGAACAGGAGGTGATAAGTAATGGATATAATGAATTTCGTTAAAGGAACATATTCGACCAACTTTTCATGATTGCCCAATTCTTATAAAAATGCTTTTTCAGGCACATGAAAAAACTATAGCATAACAGGTCGTAAATGTCTTTCTGTAATCATTTCCTGTTTCCCGTTTTTAAGAATATATTCGATTTTCTTTTGAGGCAATTTCAGTAGGCTCATATATTGATATACCCGTACCCGTGAAACTCCTAATTTTTCAGCTAATGCACTCTGTGATAGTTTTTCTTCTTTCATCATACGGTCATACTCAATTGCTTTTTCAATCGGATTTTCGTAGGATTCCACGAAGTCGTGGTGCCGTTGCTCTTTCTTGGTAATAATCTTGCCGTTTGGTATAAAGTCAGGTTTAGGCCCCCGAAACAAAGTTTTCGTTTTGTTCTGCCACTTGTAAAAGTATGGCAGCTCTTCACTTACAACTTTTGAATTTGTTCGCTTCGAGTCACGATCGGGGAGTTATTAAAAAACGAAGTATCCGAAAGGATGCTCCGTTTTTTTATGTGTACCACAGAGGACTCGAACGCGTGAGAGTCCTCGTATTAGTCTGTGAGCAAAAGCTTCGATGCTTTAGCGAAGCTTATTGCTCATAGACCGGGGGAGCCAATTAAGACTCTGAGAGAACAGTTGCTTTTTGCGATTGTTCGCTCTTTGTCGTTTTAGGGCAAAATCTTTTTTTATACTCTATTTGTATTATTCTGCCTCAATAGTAATTCCAGCGATGATCTTTGATTGTAAAAAGTTCACTCACTCCAAGTTTAAATATTCAAATTGACATGTCTCAGGATCATGTTATATTAACTATGTAAAATATAAACCTGAAAATACCTTCTGGAGGTATTTAGATGAATAAAAATACAATAAGTCGTTTGGGTCCTATTGAGGCGCGGATAATAGCACGGTTAACATATGAATCTACGACTTTAGTTTCAGCCGATGATCTGGATAATCTTTTTAAGTTATCCGCTGTGGATCGCGCAAAAGTTGTTTCGCGGCTAAAAAGAAAGAATATTTTAATGCCGGTTAAGCGCGGGCTTTATATTTTTTCTCCTCTTCAGGCAGGACCTTCTGGGAGAGGAATTGATGAGATGTTAATTCCTTCTTTGTATTTCCCCAAAAGTAATTATTACATCGGATATTCTACAATGTTCAATTATTATGGGCTTACGGAGCAAATATTTCAAACCATGTATGTTCTAAATACATCGTTCAACAAGCAGAAAATCATTTGTGGTATTTCTTTCAAATTCTTAAAGGTTTCTGAAAGTCGAATGTATGGGATCAAATCTATGAAAATAAAAGAACAAGATGTCATGATTAGCGATAAAGAGAGAACGCTTATAGATTTGTTGTATTTTAACAAACCTGTGGGAGGTCTTTCTGTTGCATCTGATATTTTGAAAAAGAATGTTCAAGAAAAGCAATGCAATGTAAAGAAACTCATTAGTTACGCGAGCCGGTTTCCTAATGTTACTATTCGAAAAAGGATTGGTGTTTTACTTGAATCGATAGGCATATGTGATGCAGATTTAATCCCTCTGTTAAAATCAATAAAAAATACGGCAATTAGTTCTTTGGGCAAAACACGAAAAGGGACGTTAAGTAAGAAATGGAGAGTTATTATTGATGCTTCACAAGGATAAAGATAAATTTTCTGACATGATTTATAGATTGGTTAATGAGACTGGTTTTCCTGCGCAGCTTCTTGAAAAAGATTATTACCTGACATTGGTTCTTTCAAAAATTAAAGACATGTCTTCAGATCTTATTTTTAAGGGCGGAACGTGTTTGAATAAAGTGTACTATAATTATTATCGATTAAGTGAGGATTTAGACTTTAGTATGAAGTTGCCTGAATATGTCACGACTCGCGGTAATCGTCGTAAATGTATCCAGCCAATTAAAGATAATATTGAAACCTATGCTGAACAGTTCGGTTTAAAAATTGAAGATAAAGACAAGGCCGGACGCAACGTATCTAAACAGTATGCCTATCATTTGATCTATAAATCTGCGCTGCGATCTCAAGAAATGAAGATAAAATTCGAGATTGGTCTTCGGTTCAATCCAATTCTTGATACTGAAACAAGAGAAGTGAAGCATAAATTCTTACATCCGTTTACTGGAGAGCCTTTATTTGATGGTGGCAGTGTGAATTGTTTGTCTTTAAAAGAAATTGTAAGTGAAAAATTAAGAGCCGCGGCAATTCGCCAAATAATCGCGCCGCGGGATTTCTATGATCTGGATTTTATTGTAAGGCAAGGTTTTGATTTGTCTGACAAACAAGTTTTGAATCTCTTTGTTAAGAAGCTAGAAGAAGACAGTGGTGATCCTGATCTGGCAAAGTACAAAATAAATCTCGGCCGATCAGATAAAGAAATTAAAGATATGAAGTCCCGTATTGAAAATGAGTTGTTTGATGTTTTAACAGTCAATGAGCGGGAAAACTTTGATTTGGATACAGCGCTAAAGAGGATCAATAAGGTGATGGGGGAAGTTATATAGCAATGGGATCGAAAGAATCAAATAAAGATAACATCATTGAACAATGATTTGCTGCAGAATTGCAATTTCGTTTAGCTAGTGCAGTTCGCTTGGCTGTTACAATGAAAGAGCAGCCACTAGATTAAGGAAATTCCAAAAGGTGCTAAGAAGATAAATATAAAAGGAAAGACCTTTGATTTGGGAAATGGTCATAAGCTAATATTTAAATAAATTTAGTCAGTTATGCCATTAAGTTACGATTTAAACAAAATCAAATTCGCCACTGACGATGCGACGTTTCAGCGTGGGGTTGGCCTTTATGAAAGCGGGCAAGTGACCGAAGTTGAAGCATTTGGAGGGCATTATTCCGCGATTGTTCAGGGAACAAAGTCCTATCGCGTTTCAATCTCGGGGCGTCGATATCAGGATGCCGATTGCACATGTTATCTTGGAGAGAGGGGAACGTTGTGCAAGCATGTAGTTGCATTGGCTTTGCATGCGGTGATGGAGGGCAAGCCTTTAAAAGCGGAAGAAAAACAGCAGGTAGCAGAAATTAAATGCAGTGATAAGCGGGAGCTATTAAATAAGGACGAGTTGGTTGCAGTTAAAAAAGCAATTTCAGAATCGATGAAATATATCAAACCTTATCTTGGGCCATCGCGCACATGGTTCGCGAATCAGGATTCACTTCAGGAAGGATGCAATCGGTTGCGAGCGAGAATTTCTGAGTTGCCGGTTAATCGACAAACGGCTGATCTTTTGGTGAAGTTGCTTTTACGTTTAGAAAAGAAATTGATGGGTGGGGTAGATGATTCGAATGGTATTGTTGGCGGGCTTATGGGGGAAATAGTAAATATTCTAGAAGTGTATGCACAAAGAGACGTTGAGTGCATTAAGGCATTTAAGCCTCTTTGCGGGATAGCAACAACCTCTTTTAATTGGGAAGATTCCCTTGTTCGACTTTATGATGAAAAGAGACATTAGATTTTATCATTTAACGCGGTATTCGAAGACTCCGCTTGGTAATCATATTCTGTTTCCCATATTCCAAAATATACTTCTGCTGATCTTCAGGCAGTTTCAAAAGATTCAAGAGCTGGCAGATCCGCACGCGCGAAATGCCTAATTTTCGAGCCAGTTGGTTTTGATTCAGGTTTTCTTCCCGCATGATCCGCTTAAATTCCAGTGTCTTTTCAATCGGATTTTCATATGCTTGCACATACTAATAATGCTGCATTTCTTGCAACTTTTCTAAAAAAGATTTGTAAGCTGCAAGGAATTATGATTTATCTGGATATTTTTGTTATACTCATAATTGCTTTCTGCGAAACAATGTGACCTTTGTAGACAAGCTCTGGTTTTGACTCCTGAAACAAAGTTTTAGTTTTGTTTTGCCACTTGTAAAAGCATGGCAGCACTTCACTTACAACATTTGAATTTGTTCGCTTCGAGTCACGATCGGGGAGGGTATTTCATCTGCCGGACAGACAATTCACATAAATGCGTCAACTTCGGAAGATTTGAAAATATTGAGAGTAAACCGTATCAGAAGAAAAACAAAAGAGAAAAGGCAAGAGGCTTGCGGTTGTATGAGAAATATTATTTAACAACTGATCATGTAGTTAATGCTGGCGTTGAAGAAGAAAATGCTAAAAAGGGATTATTTGAAGTAGATGAATAAGAAAAGGGCGGGGCAAAATGGATTCCAAGCCAAAAAAAAGACGCAAGGGAAGTATCGATTGGGAAAACATGAAGGTGACCTTTGTGCCTGCTGACCCTAATAACCTCAATCCAAGGAATCCATATTCCCACATGACCCCCGAGCAGCGAGAACGGGAAATAATCAAGCTCGCAGCAAAGATATGGAGAGAGCATTGTGAAGAAATGTTGGAGAAAGAGATGGGCCCATAATAAAATATTATGATAAATATACAGATCAATATGCAGAGCAATATATTCATTGTCATTGTAGGTGAAAATACGTAGAATAATGCATAAATTAATTAACCAAGTTATGCAAAGTCCAGAAAAACGGACTGTCGTATATTAATTGTTATGAGAAAAAATAAAAAAAGGTGAGGGAACTATGGCTAGTGAATTTTATCACAAAATATTACCTGATTATAGAGATATGAATAACAAGACAGGAAACTGTCCACCTATTAATCTCCTAATAGTAGAAGATGATGGTGGGATAGGTTTAAGGACGTGGACATCAGAGGAATCAGGTTCTGCGAACGGGAAAGAATATTATATGTTTTTGAATGTAAAAGAGGCTGAAGAATTTAAAAAAGGTCTTCAGGATGCGATAGATAGCGCAAAAGAAAAACTTGGCGGAAAACTTGGCCATGAAGATAGAGCAAAAGACTCTGTTGAATAAAAATTCAAAATAAAACTCATAGCAGCCGCATTCACACGGACGCCACTACGTGGCGCTGGTGATGCACAGGCGTTAGGCATATTAAATAATGAATAAAATCAACGTTAAACTTGTAATCATAGGTCATCTTAGGATCATGTTAGATCTTCGTAGGCTCAAGCGGTTTAGCTCTCGTTTTTTTCAAATTACAGAAATAGAGCGAATCGATGCTTTACCTGAACCCCAGAAGGATGATGGTTTTCTTGATATTGTTTACTCTCGCGAGGAGATTACTTCATTAATAAATTCTGTGAATGGAACTGATCTTGTTGTAGGCGTCATCAACTACCGATTTGATGACAATTTCTATCTACATCGTACCGGAATAAAGAAGGCTTGTATATCAATTGCGAATATTGACCGGCTGTTGACTTCCCACAGCATTTCGATAGAGAATTTTATATTAAAGAACATTTATGAGCTGACAGTTTTTGTGAATGTTTTTGGCAAGCTTGACACGGAGGATGTCTACAGTTTTGTTCACCAAGACACACGTGGTTGCCTTTTTGATTTAAATGGAGACAAACTGGATGTGTTGCACAATACAGAGCGTCCGATCATTTGCAACTCATGCAAAGCGCTAATTAACTCAAAAAGTGTTCCTGACAACTTTGTAAAACATCTTGAATGCGAACTCAAACGCATTCGAAAACCATACATATGTTCTATTGAATTATTTATTAAGAAATACCCTCTGTTTTCTTTTGCAGTGACATTTCTGTTTGGAATACTGATTAACATTATCTCAAGCATAATCTGGGAAATTTTAAAGGCTGCCTAACAAGTCGCTTCAGCGGACGGTGACCCGTCGCTTAGCTTTGGCGTTAGAGCAAGGGAATAACTTCATGGAATATTCAATCAGACCAATATCAAATGAAGATCGCGAATCAATAATAGACATCTTTAACCATTACGTAGAAAACTCCTTTGCGGCATACCCAGAAAATAAACTCCCATATCAGGCATTTGATATGTTTCTGAAAATGTCGAATGGCTTGCCGACAGGTTCTATAAAAGATAAGAATGGGAAAATTGTCGGTTTTGGAATGCTACGAACACATAATCCAATGCCGGCTTTTTCACAAACTGCCGAGGCGACATATTTTATACATCCAGAACACACAGGGAAAGGTCTTGGCAAGATGTTGCTTGGTTATCTTGAGAAGGGTGCGGCTGAGAAAGGGATTACGAATATCTTGGCTAACATATCTTCTCTCAATCCCAATAGTATTAAATTCCACCAAAAGAATGGGTTTATAGAATGTGGTCGGTTTAGAAAGGTTGGGAAGAAAAAAGATCAGGAATTCGATACGATATGGATGCAAAAAATGCTCTAACAAGCATCCTGTTAAATAAAGTTTTTGTTGATGTTTCTATCGATTGTAGAAACTACATTAATCTTGACAATCATACGCCAATGACGTATACTTTTAACGTAAGGAGAAAGCAGTATGGAGATTATTGAAACTCCCATCTTTACAGATCGGATAACAGATGTTCTTTCTGATGAAGAGTATAGTGAATTACAGTGGGCATTATTGATTAATCCTGAAGCAGGGACGGTTATTCCAGGTGGCGGCGGATTAAGGAAGTTACGTTGGGCTCTTCCCCCCAAAGGAAAAAGAGGAGGGTTAAGGATTATTTACTATTTGTATGTAGAAGATGAAGCAATATATATGTTGTTACCTTATAAGAAATCGGAGCAAGAAGATTTAACAAAAGAACAGCTGAAAGCTTTGAGCAAACATGTTAAGGAAGGTGTATTATGAAAGATAAAGATTTTAATGATTTATTAACAAGTATAGATCAGGCCCGTAAAATCCATAAAGGTAAATTAAAGCCAAGTAGAGTCTTTAAATTTAGCCCTGTTGTTGTGAAGAATATCAGAAAGAAATTTAATGTATCTCAAGTTGAATTTGCTTATATGATTGGTGTGAGCGTAGATACATTGCAGAATTGGGAGCAGGGAAGAAGGCGGCCTGATGGGCCAGCTTTGGCTTTACTTAAGATCGCAGAAGCTAATCCAGAGACTGTTATGAATGCTTTGCATACGTAGGATTTAAATGATCATTTAAATTCGTTTATGTTTTCGTCTATTATTGAAACTACCCAATAAATTGACAGAAAGGTCACTCAAAAGGTCACTGAATTTATTCTCTGTGATAATGACTAATCACCCCGCCAAGTCGTGAATCGCACAAAATATCCCCATCGTTATTGTCCTGATAATCAATAGGTCTATTCCCAAGTGATGAATGCGGTCTGACGGTATTATAATAATTTACAAATTCCGTTATTATATGCTTCAAGTGCGAAACGCCCAGCACAATGAAATGATTTAGGCATTCCCTTTTAACAGTCCCAACCCAGCCTTCAGCATATGGATTCATATTCGGCGAGCGGAAGGGTATTTGATGAACATTAACATCATATTCTTTTAATAATGATTCATTAAATTCTTTTGAGAATTTCTTGTCCCCATCTCGAATTAGAATAATGTCGCTTTCTTTATCGGTCTCGAAGATATGGGCGATTGCTTTTGATTGATTAATCACCCATTCTTGAGTGGGATTTTGAGTCATTCCGGCAATAAATACTTTTCTTGTTTGAATATTGATAAAAAAGAGGATGAAAAAAGTTTTCGGCCCAAGAAGCGTCCATACCTTTTTCGTAAAGAAATCACATGCCCAAAGAGTTTCAAAATGTCGATGGATAAAATCACCCCATGTGTCTTTGCTTCTTTTTGGAACAGGATCAAAGCCATATTCGATTAATATATTTCTTACTGTATTTCTCGAAAACCTTTTTATGCCAAGCTTTTTAAGCTCCCCAAGAATGCGCGTATATCCCCAGTTATTATTTGAGGCCATTTGAATAATGAGTTGGCGTATTTCTTCTGTGGTTATACGCGGTCGGCCAACAGGGGGATTGCTTTCTGTGAATCCTTCGAGTGCTTGTACCCATTTTCTAAATGTTGAATAACTGGCTATGGATATCAGTTCTTTTAAAGTGTTTTTTAATGGTTTTCCGTATTTGATCAGCCGTCTTTTCTCGTTTTTACTGATTTTTACACGCCTTCCCAGTTTGCTTCTGAGGATAGTATTTTCTACTTTTAAATAATCAATTTGTCTGATAATATCTGAGTAAACAAGTTTACCAAGAATGTTGATTATTTCTGAAAAACAACTGCAATTTTTAGCAAAGGTTAATGATTCTATGAGTAGAATGCCTTTCTCTAACCGATTGATATTCATCTATTTATGAGGTCTCATAATTTTTGAACCTCGCTAGAAGCGAAATTAAAAAAAATTATCAAATCTCGATATCTATTTCTTCCAAAATTTTCCTAAATTTTAAATTTTGCTCTTTTTTGTCCTTAATGACAGCAATTTTTCTGAGCTTTCTTTCAGTGAAATAATTGTGTTTTTTTGGATCTTCGATTGAAAGAAGGTACTCCCTAATACGTTCATCAAGATTAAGAAGATTGAGCATTTGAGAGACTCTGGCTCTGCTGACATTAAGGCGTAAGCCTACTTCAGCCATTGTGTCTACAGATGCTTCATTTAAAACATCTGCATATCTTAAGGCTTCAGCTATAGGGCTGAGCCTCTTTTCTATTGGTGTATTTTTCTTAATATCTGCTTTGGCAAGTCTGCAACTTGCGGGAAGTGTGACAGGAGGGATGCCCGGTTTTATAGCGAGTTTCGTTCCCGTGAACATGAAATACATGGGAATACATATGATCACGGCATTAATTGTGCGCTTAAATTTTTGAACGGGGAGGGCCGCATAAGTATCTCTTTATCTCTAATTTCATCAGTTTAGGCCATTTTTTAGTAACGCCTTTTATCGTCGATATTCCTACCCTATAATGGGCAGTTACTAGGAAATAAAGAGAGAAAAACAGAGAAAACCCATTAAATCTAAAAAATATATGCTCTCTTTTTCACAAAATGTAGTCTGATTTATAAAAATTTAGCCATTGACAATCAAAAGAGATATGGTATGCTTATCGTTAGGTAAAACTAACGAACGTAAGGAATGCCTAATGACAAATATCCGTCCTTTAGAGAAAATTTTGGATTCCCAGACCAAAGTCGCTATATTGCGAGTTTTGTCTTCTGGGGCTGACCGGCGGATGGGTGGCAGTGAAATCGCGCGTGCTGCCGGATTTTCTATACCTTCAACACATGATTCTTTGAAAGCATTACATGCCGCGGGTATCGTCACGATGGAGTTGTTTGGGAATCAGCATGTCTATGCCTTAAACCGTAAAGACCGGATTGTTCAGAAAGTCATTCTGCCGATGTTCAAGACAGAGGGTAACTGGAAGAAAGACGCCAAAGAGAGGATCGTTCAAGGTATGAAGGAGGCAGACGTCATCCCGTTGGTCGTATCCGTAATACTTTATGGAAGCGTCCAACAAGGGAGTGCCAAGTCCGGAAGCGACTTGGATATAGCGGTCATCGTAAAAAATGATATAGGAAAAGTCAAAGATGCTTTTTTGGGGCCGATTGCTGCGGATTTCGCTGCTTATTTTGGAATTCGATTAGACCCGTACATCAAGACCTCGGAAGAGTTTAGCCGGATGTTAAAAAGAAATAGTCCGCCTATTTCAATGCTTATGAAGGCGTATTCTGTTTTATATGGGAAAGAACCCTTGGAGATTTGATATGACATCTAAAGAAACAAAAGTACGACAGGAAAGCCGTTCTGCAGCTAAGGATTATTTGAAAAAAGCCGCGGACAATTATGACCAAATGCTTCTGGCTTTTAATGCGGAAAACTGGAACGCCGCGGCAACACTTGCCGTGCAGTGCGCGATTTCGTCCGCGGATGCCGTTTGTGTTCATCATAGTGGCGTGCGGTCGATTTCCCAGGATCACTTTGATGTGTGTGAGCTGGTTTCCTTAGTGAACTTGGACGGATCTGAAGAAAAGGCCAAACAATTGCGTAAAGTCATTGCGCGTAAGAATATGGTCCAGTACGAGAGCCGTAGCGCAAGACAATCGGATGCAAATGAAATGGTTAAACTAACGACTCGCTTTTACCAGTGGGTTCTTGAAAACATCCGCTAAAGTCATTCAGGGCACCCCATTTGTATTAACACGAAAAGTATCTCTATTTTTAAAATTTTATAATAAGTTCAATATTCAGAATAGTTTACAATTAGAGATACAATTATGGCAGTGGTTGTGTCCGAGGTATGAGTCTTCGCGGGTGAGCCATTTAGATAGGCCCATCAGAGAATTCTGGTGGGCCTTTTCTACGAATACGCGTTTCTCGTCGAAAAAACCGCAGTAATCCCCGCCAAAGTCATTAATACCCCAAACAGAGATACCCCATAAGGCCCACTTGGTTCGGATGAGCATCTCTTTATCTCTGATTTCATCAGTTTGAGCGCGTTTTTATATGCGAATATTCGGTGCTGGAATTGGGCAGTTACTAGGAATAAATGAGAGACAAATTGTCTTTTTCGGGAGTTATCTGGTGGATAGGTTTATTGTGTGGTCCAAAAGCTAATCCTTGGGGACTCGACAGCCTGAAGGTCAAAGCACTGGGTTCCACCTTCTAGCGGGATGCTTTATTTCTTTCTAGAATTAAACATGCTCTATTATACCTAGGTACAATTGACCAATTTTCAATGGATTGATAAAATTATATCAAATTACATTAGATTCTATTAGTAGCGAATAGGTACGTTTGATAAAAATTTTATTTATGGATGATATTCTTAAAACAAAAGAAGCGGCAGAGTATTTAAAGGTCGGGGAAGCGTATATCCGTCAGCTTATTCGACTGAAGAAGCTGAGGGCATATGGAGAGGGGCGTCGCGGCGGATACAGGATTCGAAAAGAAGATATAAATTCCTATATTAATAATAAATTGAAAAACAAATAATGCCTTCGATTAAGACTCGCGAAGGCATTATTGTTATTAAGGAAAGGTGAGGTATATGGCTAAGTCAAAGAATGTAATGAGCTCAGGAATGCCGGAACTGCCGAAAGTCCTAAGCGGCATTCAGGGTTTGGATGAGATCACATTCGGTGGTCTGCCTAAAGGGCGTCCAACTTTAATATGCGGAGGGCCCGGCTGTGGTAAGACGCTTTTGGCCATGGAGTTTCTTTGCCGGGGCGCCGTGCAATATAACGAGCCCGGCGTTTTTATAGCTTTTGAGGAGAAAGAACAGGACTTGGTAGAAAACTTTGCCTCACTCGGATTCGATCTGAAGGCGCTTATAAAACATAAAAAGCTCGCTATCGACTACGTTTACATCGAGAGAAGCGAGATTGAGGAAACAGGCGAATATGATCTCGAGGGGCTCTTTGTCAGATTGTCTGCCGCGATCGATTCGATAGGCGCGAAAAGAGTTGTGCTCGATACTATCGAAGCCCTGTTTTCAGGTTTTTCAAATGAGTCGATCCTTCGCGCGGAATTAAGACGGCTCTTTCGTTGGCTTAAAGATAAAGGGGTCACGGCTGTAATTACCGGCGAAAAGGGTGAGACGCTTCTTACAAAGCATGGACTAGAGGAATATGTCGCTGATTGCGTCATATTTCTTGATCACAGAGTAACCGAACAGATATCGACCAGACGGCTTAAGATAATTAAATACCGAGGTTCAAAGCACGGGACCAATGAATTCCCGTTCCTCATAGGCGATAACGGTATCTCCGTATTCCCCATGACATCGTTACTTTTATTGGGCCGTGTGAGTTCACAGCGGATATCGTCCGGTGTTAAGAGCCTTGATGAGATGTTTGGTAATAAAGGCTACTTCAGGGGAAGCGCGATCCTCGTATCCGGGTCAGCTGGAAGTGGTAAGACAAGTTTTGGCGCGCAGTTTGTAGATTCCGTATGCCGTGAGGGCAAACGCGCTCTATATTTTGCGTTTGAAGAGTCTGAAGACCAGCTATCCAGAAATATGAGGAGTATAGGTATAAACCTTAAAAACTGGATAGGTAAAGGTCTCTTAAAGATTGCCGCCAACAGGGCGACTCTTTGCGGCTTGGAGATGCACTTGGTCATGGCGCATAATGCTGTCAAAGAGTTTAAGCCAGAGGTCGTTGTTATCGACCCTCTCACAACTATGATAGGTTCCGGGATGGCGAATGAGACTAAGGCGATGATGGCGCGCCTTCTCGATTTTTTGAAGAATGAAGGAATAACTGTTCTCGCGACAGACCTCACCTTAGTGGGTGCTAAGAGCGAAGAGACAGAAATAGGAATTTCATCTCTTTGCGATACATGGATGAGGCTTTCGATGGAGTCACAAGGCTATAAAAGGATGAGAAGGATAACTATTATCAAGTCCCGAGGCATGAAACACACCCATGAAACCAAGGATCTCATGATCACCAATAACGGGCTCGAGATAAAAGAGATTCCCGGCCTGAAGGAGAATGTACAATGAAAAAGATACCTTACGAGCTTAAATTATATGTTGCGGGAGCAACACCTAAATCATTAGAGGCATTCGCTAACCTTAAGATGATCTGCAATGAACATCTGAAAGGGCAATACTCTATCAAGGTGATAGACCTTCTTAAGAACCCCAAGCTTGCCAAAGGCGACCAGATCGTGGCCATTCCGACGCTCGTGAGAAGATTGCCTGAGCCCATAAAGAAGATCATCGGCGACCTGTCCAACAAAGAGAGAGTTTTGGTGGGGCTGGATTTAGTCGGGAAAGGATGATATATGGTCAAAGTAAAAAGAGCGCCTAAAACATCAAAACCCAATAAATATGTCCTTCGCCTTTATGTGGCGGGATTATCTCCGCGATCTCAAAAAGCGATTAAGAATATACGGAAGATATGCGATGAACACTTGCCGGGACAGTGTCAGCTAACGATCAATGATATTTATCAGAATCCTATTCTAGCCAAGAACGGCCAGATACTAGCGGCACCAACGCTTATCAAAGAGTTGCCTTTACCATTGCGCAGATTCGTGGGGGACATGTCGGATACCAATAAATTACTTGTTGGTCTGGATTTACGATTCCTTGATAAGCCGGGGATTGATCCTGTCGCAAGATAAGACATAAAAGGACAGATGAAAGAGCCAAAGAATCTTCTAAAGGAAAATACGCATCTGAAGTCGCGACTCGCTGAAGCCGAAGAGTTATTGACCGCGATCAAGAGCGGAGCTGTGGATGCGCTTGTTACCAATGATGAAAAGATCTTTATTCTAAAAGGGGCGGATCATGCTTATCGTGTTTTTGTTGAGAACATGAATGAGGGGGCGGGTACTCTCACACCTAAGGGGATAGTGATGTATTGCAACAACTCGCTGGCGAAGGCGCTTGGTGTTCCAATAGAAAGGATTATTGGCGGATCTATCTTTGATTTTGTCGGGACGGATGATATTTCAAGACTCAAGTCGATTTTGCGCAAAAGTAAAGATCAAACCACCCAGGATGAAATTCATCTTAAGAAAGATAACAAAAAGCTCTTTCCTGTCGCGGTGTCATGCAGTCCTATGAAACTTGAGGATGAAGGCATATGCATGGTCGTAACAGACTTAACTGAACGAAAAAACGCAGAACTTAAGATTACCAAACAACGCGAGGAGATCTTGCACGCCACCCGGGTGGGCAAGCTTGCGGAGTTTACCGCGTCATTGGCGCATGAGATCAGCCAACCTTTAACGGCCACTCTCTCTTATGCTCAAGCTGTTCAGCGCCTGTTTGAAGGAAGAGAACCTGAACTTCAAGAAATCTTGAGGCATATCATTCATGACAATCAGCGGGCGGTAGCGATCGTCCAACAGTTGCGTGGCATTTTAAAGAAGAGTGAGCCTAAAATAAAACCGCTCGATATCAACGCCCTTGTTAAGGCGACTGTTGATCTTGTTATTACGGACGCCACTTTAAGGAAGGATGTCTTAAAAGTCGAACTCGAGAGTAATCTTCCATTTGTTTACGGCGATCAGATACAGATGCAACAGGTTCTCATGAATCTTATCAGTAACAGTTTTGATGCCCTTAAGAGTCGTCGAGGTGCCCGTTCGGTATTGATTCGCACATCGCGAAAAGATGCCGATACGATTGTTGTGGAGGTGATGGATTCCGGATGCGGGATTTCTAAAGAAAACATACCCAAGCTTTTTTCTTCATTCTTTACCAGCAAGCCGGATGGGTTGGGAATGGGGCTGTGTATCAGCCGTTCCATTGTTGAGGCGCATGGCGGGCGAATAGAGATGAAAAATAATTCTGATCGCGGCATAACTTTTTATTTCACAATTCCCGTGATACAGCAAAAGTAAGGGAAGCAAGTGCCTATAGACAAAAAACAAGTTTTTATTGTGGATGACGATGAGGCAGTATGCCGTTCGCTTAAATGCTTGTTAATGACCTATGGATTTACGGTAAGCACGTTCCTTTCAGCAGAGGATTATTTTGTCGCTGTTCCGAATAGTATGAAGGGTTGTCTGATTCTGGACATTCACATGCAGGGACTGGATGGGTGGGGAACAATGAAGCGGCTTATTAAATCCGGATCTAAACGCCCAGTCATTATGGTTTCTGCTGATAAAAAAGATGGACTCAGGGATACTGCTTTAAAGGCAGGGGCGATAGGTTTTCTACAAAAACCGTTTGATGCTCAGGCGTTGGTTGATTTGATTAACCAGACGATGGTTAACAATATCGTCGGGATTTGAGGTGCTTCTAGCGTCCAAAGTGGGCGGGAAATTATCAGGCACACCAAGGGCGTTCCGATTACGCCTTGCGTCACACGTGGGGAGTTTTTTCAAGAGTCGTTATAACATGTTGTATTTCAACAGGTTGTGATGGCACTTTTTGTTGCAATAACTTAGAGAACAACAATCGCGAGTAATGTTTAAAGAAGATTTATAAACCTTTATCCGTCGTGAAACAGTAATATTAATTTTTCTAAAATCAAATATAACTTAAAAGCAATTATGATATAATAAATTTACTTTCAAATATAAAATTTAACAATTTGACAAAAGTACCAATAATGGTACACTTTAATTAGATGAAACCAGATAGACCTTTACCAATAGTGTTTTATAGCACGGAATCAGGAAATGAACCTGTTAGAGAATGGTTAATGTCCTTGACGAAGAAGGAAAAGAAAATAATTGGAGAGGATGTTAAAACAGTTCAATTTGGTTGGCCGTTAGGAATGCCATTGGTTGAAAAATTAGAATCAGGTCTTTGGGAAGTAAGAACGAAATTAGAAAATAAAATTTCAAGAGTAATATTTACAATGACTGATGATCATATTGTTTTATTGCATGGATTTATTAAGAAAACTCAGAAGATAGTAAAGCAAGATTTAGATACGGCTAGATGCCGAATGAAGGAAGTTAAGGGAGGTAAATGATGATTAACAAAAATAAACATATTGGAAGTAATTTTGATGATTTTTTAAAGGATGAAGGTATTTTAGAAGAATCTCAGGCAGCAGCGGTAAAGAGAATTATTGCATTTCAGATTGAAGCAGCAATGAAAAAAGAGAACATAACTAAAAAAGAAATGACAGAGCGTATGCATATGAAAAGTCGTATGCAGTTAGATCGATTGCTTGATCCTGAGAATAGATCCGTTACGCTTTTAACTTTAGAGAAAGCCGCAATTGCTTTAGGGAAGAAGCTGAGAATTCAGCTTGTTTAGACATATGATATTTTTCAATAGATTTAAATTGATCCTCAATTGGTAAATGAAGCAAACTTCGCAGTTGTCTTTCCGTGTAATTCTCTCCTGTATTTTTGTGAAGCAAATACTCTAAAATCCTTTCATCAAGTTTCAGCAAATTTAACATTTGATGAACACGTCCTTTTGAAACTCCGAGGATTTGCGCTGTTTCCCGGATAGTCGGGTTGGGAAGGCTTTGGTATGTTTTTTTATACATGAGGGCTGTTTCAATCGGATTTATTTTTGTTTTCTTAGGGATTGCCGCGGAAATGCTCTGAAGCGTAGCATTTCCTTTTGGCGTTAAACAATATTGTTTAGCGCCTTGTTGCAAAATTCTTTTAGTTATGCGATTTTCGGTGGAAATACCATAAGGCGCAGGCCCTTTGATAACTCAGAGATCACCATTCTTCATCCCCGTCGGAAAAGAATTTGTTTGAGATGATAAGTATTAGATCTATGTAAATTACAATAAATAAGGCTTTTGTAAAATTTTGATTTTAATTTTGTAAAATAATCAGTTTTTGATAATAAATGAATAGATGAAGATTAAAGGAATTTCTTGACAAGAAATAAAAACGTGCTACTTTATTTAAAAAGGTAACATCATAAAAATGAAAAGATTTGGCGTATCATTAGAAGATAATTTGTTGAAGGAGTTGGATTCTCTTGTCGAGAAACATCAGCTTCCTAACCGTTCACAGGCCATTCGGTTTCTTATCCGCAGAAATCAAATTCAAGATAAATGGAAAGGCAATGAAGAAGTTAGCGGCTGTATTGTTCTTGTCTATGATCACCATAAAAGAGATATTATTAATAAATCAATGCATATTCAGCATGATTATCCAAATTCAGTTTTAGCGGTTCAGCACGTTCATCTTGATCATCACAATTGTTTGGAAACAATCGCTGTAAAAGGAAAGGCAAAAAAATTGCAGGAGTTAGCAGACAGATTGATTTCATTGAAGGGGATGAAGCATGGTGAGTTAGTTATGAGCACTGTTGGGTAAAGGGAGATATTTTTTTAAGTAAAAGTAACACGAAAGTAAATAACGTAACAACATTATCAATCATAAAGAAAGGATGAAGTAATGCATATTCCAAACAGTATGTTACAAGGGGCAATGTGCCCTATTACTGCAGTAGCCGGAACTATGGGCATTGCAGCAGCAGCTTACGGAGCAGTTAAATCAAAGATAAAACCATCTGCTGCGCGATTTGGTGCAATTACGGCATTAATTTTTGCAGGGCAAATGATGAATTTTCCAATACAGGATGGCACATCAGGACATCTTTTAGGTGGAGTGCTTGCAGTTGCAATGCTGGGGATTCCTTTCGGGATGTTATCAATTGCGCTTGTTTTAGCTATACAGTGCCTTGTTTTTTCCGACGGTGGATTTTCGGTTTTGGGTGCAAATATATTGAATATGGCAATATTTGGTGCTGGGCTGGGTGGATTGATAAATGTATATCTATCAAAGAGAGCGGAAGCAAAGTCGTTTAAAAGAGCAGCTTGCTTAGGATTTGCCGCCTGGGCATCAGTTTTAATTGCTGCATTTGCTTGTAGTGTGGAGTTGGCTATTTCAGGAACAATTCCGTTTTTTAAAGTTGTAGGAGCAATGTTAGGTACGCATGCAATGATCGGTATAGGAGAGGGATTGATTACTGTTGCAGCTTGTTTGGCTTTTGTGGCAGAAGAAGACACCGATTCAAAATGGTCTGTTGCAGCACCATTAACTGCCGCGGTTGTTATTGGCATGATGTTAAGTCCATTTGCGAGTGGTTTTCCTGACGGCTTGGAATGGGTTGCTCAAAAGTATCAATTTCTTCACGAATCAGCACCATCTTTTGTAAGCCCAATGCCTGATTATTCAATTCCGGTAATTACCAATGAAATGGTTTCCACTGGATTAGCCGGATTTGTAGGAGTATTATTTACTTTTATTTTGGCATGGATGACAGTAAAAGTTATAAATTTTTCTGTTGGAGCTAAAGCAGCAGCATAAATTAATTATGAAAGTCACAAAAACTATTAATGTAAAAATTTAGAAGAAGTAATGCAATCTATTGAACAGATAAATTATGGTGAGATAGTTATTACAATACATGATTCAAGAATCGTGCAGGTTGAAAAGAAAGAGAAGAAACGATTCGAACATTAAGAAACACGACTGTACAAGCAGAGTGATAATGTAACAATTAAAAAGTTTAAACCAAATGGACAACCAACGGTAAACATTAAGAAGGAGATATGAAATGTTTAAAAGGTTTTTCAGTTGGTTTTTTATTATAGGGATTGTATTGTATTTCTGCAATCAAGCTTTTGCTAAATCTACAGAAGATGAACTTGCTGAGCTTAAGTCGAGAATTTTGGCTATGGAGCAAAAATTGGCTCAACAGGAAGATAAATCTGACAAACAAGAAGAATTGACAGAAAGCTTGGAGCAAATAAAGGATGCTTTTAATGGTATCTCAATCGGAGCAGGAGTAACGTTTGTTTATCAAGCAACTAGCAATGCGAATGGTGATGACCTTTCAGAAAATGGTCAAGATGTGGGAGATGCCAGTTATTCTGTTGATGTATCTATAACTAAAAATTTTCAGAACGGAACTGCATTTATTGCCGTCGAAGCAGGTGAAGGTGTAGGCGTTGATGATGAATTGGCTGTTTTCAGTTCTGTAAATGCTGATGCTACTGGCGGAGATTCAAATATTGGTGTTACAGAAGCATGGTATGAACATAGATTTAATCCATTAACGGTTACGGTTGGTAAAATTGCTGCCGATGCTTTTATGGATTCTAATGAATATGCTAATGATGAAACAACACAGTTCTTAGGATCAGTATTTAAACACTCTTCAGCTATTGAGTTGCCTGATAATTCTGCTGGCTTGATTATTGGTGCGTCTATTTCAGAGATAGTTACAGCAGAAGCAATCGTTATGGATGGTAACGCTGATTGGGGAGACATGTTTGAAGATGCCTTTTACGGTGGACAACTTACAATTAGTCCTGAAATTGCAGGAAAATCAGGCAACTATCGTGTATTCGGTTGGGGTAGTGGACGTGATCATACAAAGTGGAATGATTCAGCTCAAGTTCAAGAAAGTTCTTACGGTTTTGGTCTAAGCGTAGATCAAGAACTTACTGATATCATAGGTGTATTTGTTCGCTATGCATGGCAAAATCCCGAAGTATATCTAAATGGTGAAAGTTTTTCACTTGAGTACTCATATAGCATAGGTATGCAAATAGCCGGTGAACCATGGGGAAGGGATGATGATGTTTTTGGAATCGCTTTTGGGCAAATTCTCCCATCAAATGATTATAAAGATGCTGGGAGCAATTTGAGTGCAGATGCCGAAGGGCACATTGAACTTTATTACAGCTGCAAAATTAATGATCATTTGACAATAAGTCCTGATTTACAAATTATTATGAATCCATATGGTGGTGATGCTGTTAAAGGAGATGATGCGATTGTGATAGGAGGATTAAGAGGGCAGGTTGATTTTTAAGGGGTTAACATTGATTTTAAAAAGTCAGTATAAAAAGGCAAGCTCATTCATAAAAGCTTGCCTTTTTATTTGTCGTTTTCTTTAGGCGCTAATTTGCTTTGACAAAATAATATTCTTATTTTGTCTGGCTGTAGAACATTTCTCAATAGCTTTAAATTGATCCTCAATAGGTAAATGAATCAATCCTCGTAGTTGTCTTTCAGTGTAATTCTCTCCCGTTTTTTTGTGAAGCAAATACTCTAGAATCCTTTCATCAAGTTTCAGCAAATTTAACATTTGATGAACGCGGCCTTTTGAAACTCCGAGAATTTTAGCTGTTTCTCGGATAGTCGGGTTGGCAATGCTTTTTTTGTTGGTGTATTACGAAATATTACCAATCATGTAAAATAGGGTGCTGGACTCTATGCTTTTGATCAGTAACCATAAAAGTAAAAAAAGTCACTGTTCTATTTATTTAAAATAATTAAGTATTGTGTCAACAATATTTACGATAAAAGTTAATCACAGGTTAACAAAAAAAGAAAAAATTAACCTATACTTGACAAAATTAGGAATTTGTTGTATCCTGTTACAAAAGAAAGAGGAAAAATTAAATGACTGTTATAGGTACAACTATTAGACGTGTTAGGGACGAGCAGGGTATGACCCTTAGGGAATTAGCTAAGGATGTTGGTGTCAGTCCGAGTTTCCTGTCACAGGTAGAAAAGGGTAAGGCCTCGCCATCATTAGCTACACTTAAGTCTATAGCGACTGAATTGCAGACCACTGTTGGTCGTTTGGTTGGAGATGATAGTACTAACCCAAGTGATCGGTTGATAACAACGGAAAAACAGCGCAAGGCATTTAAGCAATCTGGTGACGGAATACAAATGTATCTATTATCTGAGTCAAATCCTTATAAGCAGATGCAGCCTCTTCTTTTTAAACTAGGGCAGAGTGCTGCTTCTGGTGAATCTACCTACTCGCATTATGGCCAGGAGTTTGTTTTGGTTTTGAAAGGCTCATTGGAAATAACGCTTGGAGATAAAACCTATAAACTAAAAAAAGGTGATAGTATATATTTTAATTCCAGCACTCCTCATTCTTTTAAAAATCTGTTTAAGGGCGAGACGGAAGCTTTGTGGGTTGTAACGCCACCTAGTTTTTAAGTGGAATATTTTTTTGATCTTAAAGTTAACAAATACTTAAAAGTGTTAAACAGCACTTAATATATATAAATTTACATATTGAATATTGGCAACTATTCACAATTAAAAGGAGTTAAAAATGAAAGAGACAAAAAGCAATGGGTTAAGATCAAAGGAGTTATCAGTGCAGCAAAACCGTTTTAAAGAGATAACGAGAAATAGATTGAATGCGGGATTTTATGCAGCAGACAAGGAGGGGAATATATCCCTAGCCAGTAATTCTCTGGCTGCACTTTTGCATTATTCAAATAAAAACGAGGTTCTAGGGCTAAACATGGCTGAAAGATTATATGAAACTAAGGAAGACCGGGTGGATTTTTTAAAGAAAATATTGCAAGAAGGTCATGTAGAGGATTACAAAGTAAATATGGTTTGTAAAGATGGTTCTAAGATAATCTTATCAGCTAGCAGTACACTATTGCTTGATGAAAATGGGGAACCACTAGGCGTAGAGGGGATCCTTGAGGAGGTAACAGAAGATAAAGTTAAGGAAAAGTCTAAAGAACGTAAGGTTCCAGATATGATCCCGATTGAGGAGAACGCTGCAAAAAGTTTTAATAGTTTGATCAGGGATCCGTTAACTGATCTTTATAGCTACCAGTATTTTATGACAGCGATGTTGTCAGAGATCAGGCGTGTAGAGCGGATTTTTCATCCTACCTGTTTGATGATGATAGATATCGATAATTTTTCTAAATATGATCAAATAAACGGCCGTGAAAAAAGTGACAATTTGTTAAAGAAATTTGCAGGCCTATTAAAGGAAAATATGCCTATGACAGATATTATTTGCCGTCAGGCCCAGGACCAGTTCTTGGTTTTGCTTACGGAGACAAAGAGGGATGAAGCATTGGCTGTGGCTAAGTCATGCAAGGATGCCATTAAAATAGCTTTAAAAGATGAGAATATTACATGTAGTATCGGGATATCTCGTTTTATTATTGGTATGACAGGTCAGGAATTTTTTCTGCAAGCTAATTTAGGCCTTTATATGGCAAAGGAATCAGGTAAGAGTGAAGCCTGTTTATATGGATAAACATTTAAAATAGTTTTTCAAATGTGTTGGATTTGACTACGTAAAAAGTATAAGCACATACATAGAATTAAGGCACTATTAAAGGAGTGATTATGTACAAAGATGTCATTAATCGTATAAGGAACAAGGCCAAAGAAGACCCTAAAGTGATAATTTTTCCTGAAGTCGATGATCTTAGGGTATTGAAAGCTGTTGAGATAGTCCGTTGTGAAGGTATAGCAGAACCGATTTTGTTTTCAAAAGAAGACATGGACAAATTTCAAAAAGATCAGTTTGCTTTTTTGCTCTATGAATATCGTAAAGCTAAGGGAATGACTTTGAAGAAAGCTCAAGAGCTTATGGAAGATCAGCATTTTTATGCAGCTATGATGCTTCGGTGCGGTTTTGTAGATGGCATGGTGACTGGTGCTGCCCATTCAACAGCAATTGTTATGCGCGCGGTAATTAATTGTCTTGAGATCAATGAAAGGCTAGGAATAGTGACTAGTGCGTTCTTAATGGGCATTCCTAATTGTTCCTATGGCGAGGAAGGAGTCATATGTTTCGCAGATTGTGGGGTTATCCCGGATCCGACAAGTAAACAGTTGGCGAGGATCGCAGTATCTAGCGCACAGTTCTTTCAGGATACAATGGGCAAACCGGCGAGGGTCGCTATGTTGAGCTTCTCAACGAAAGGAAGTGCACAGGGCAGTTGGGTGACTAAGGTTCGCGAATCTGTTGAATTAGCTAAAGATCTTAAGAAAGATTTCTTTATTGATGGAGAGATGCAGCTTGATAGTGCCCTTGTTCCTGAAGTTGCTGCCAAGAAGCTCAGTAATAGTGATGTTGCCGGAAGAGCTAATGTTTTAATATTTCCGAGTCTCGACGCAGGAAATATAGGCTATAAGCTTACAGAGAGGCTGGCCTACGCCAGGGCGATAGGGCCCATTATATTAGGGACGGTTCAGCCTTGTAGCGATCTATCCAGAGGATGCTCAGTTGAGGATATTGTGGATTGCACAGCGCTTACTGTTGTAAGAGCGCAGAAAAGAAATCTTAGCTCAAAAACCGTTTCAATAGATATAGAAAAATATTATGCAAATACTAGTGTTTAATGGAGGAAGCTCTTCATTGAGCTACAAAGTCTTTGATCTTCAAAATGGTCAAAAAGTTAACCTGCTTCTCAAAGGAAAAGCTTATCGAGTTGGAGTTAAGGGTACGGAAGCTTCTTACATCGAAAATAAGTGGAATGGGAATATTGATAAGGAGATCGTTGATATCCCTGACCATAGGTCAGCTGCGCGTATGGCCGCAGATTTTATTGTTAGCAGAGGGATACGTGTTGATGCAATTGGCCACCGTTTTGTACATGGCGGAGATCATTTTAAACGATCTTTGATCATTGATAATGATATTCTGTTAAAGATAAAAGAATGTTTGCCATTGGCGCCGCTTCATAATCCCATATCTTACAGTATCATTCAGGAGGCAATGAGTGGATTTAAAGATATTCCTCATTATCTTGTGATCGATTCAGCTTTTCACTCTACTATTGAACCAAAGGCATATCATTATCCTCTGCCTGTAAAGGTGATTGAACGTTTTAAATTCCGGAAGTTTGGATTTCACGGGATCTCTTATTCTTATATATGTGATCAAATGCCGAAATTAATCAATATTGCTTCAGAAAAATTAAATATGATCGTTTGCCACCTCGGAACGGGAGGGGCAAGTGTTATGGCTGTCAAAAATGGAGTATCTGTGGACACATCAATGGGGTTTTCCCCCAATTCAGGTCTTATTATGAGCACTCGTTCTGGCGATATTGATCCGGCAATTTTGCTTTATTTGGCGAAAAATAGTGGTATGGGACCGGCCGAGATCGAGGCTATTCTTAACAACAAAAGCGGACTGCAAGGGATCTCTGGATTTTCAAGCGACATTACAGATATAATTAGTCATATGAATGATGAAGCTGTTGAGGAAAGAGCAAAGCTAGCTTTTGAAATGTATATTCACCGCTTAAAAAGTTACATAGGTAGTTATATTATGATTTTGCAGGGTCGATTGAACGCGCTTGTATTCACAGATGATGTAGGTGTGGGTAATCCGTTAATTAGGGAAAAGGTGTGTGAGCCTTTGGCCTGGGCCGGTATTAAAATTGATAAAGTAAAGAACAATGAGGCTAAGAATGACCGAGCTACTTTTCTTCAGTCACCGCTTTCCAAGGTTGATATAGTTAGTGTTCCTACCGACGAAGAGCTTATGATCTGCCTTGAGGGCGGAAATCTTTTAGGAGGGAAGCAATGATATTGCTGCTGGATTCTGACAAAGAGGGGTTTAATTATTGCCTTAGAGATAGCAATAAAACTGTTAAGCAAGGGACAGAACAGAATATCAATTATCTTAAGGGAAAACTTAACACATTGAACAAAACTTATGAGATCTTGACTGTTGGGTACTTAGTGCAGGATTGTGGACGATCTGTTAGACAGCCAGTCTCGGAATTGAATTCATCATTGTTAGAGAATGTCGAAAAAGACATGAGGTTTGGGCCTAGTAGGGATTTGCCTATGAAGAAGGTTGTAAATCTTGGAAATATGATCTTTGGAAATAGTAGGCATTTGATCTTTTGTGGTTCAGCTTTTTACTTAAATATGCCGCTATCTGCTATAGCATATGCTATTCCATCAGAGGATCCTCAGGGGGTTTTTATGAGGTCCGGTAGAAATGGGGTTATCCATGAGTGGGCTTCAAATAAGCTTACAGCTATTGATGGTTCGAAAGCTGGGAAATGCATCTCTATATTTCTTAGTGAAAGAACGGATGTAGTCGCTTTGAAGAATGGCAAACCGGTAACGACTACTCATGGTTTCTCAGATCTTGATGGGATCATGTCTCAGACAGGGTGTGGCTCGATAGACACTTCAATAGTATTACAAATGTTGTCTTGCGGGTATTCAGTTGAACTTATTTATCAGGTTTTATCTGAGGAAAGCGGATTCAAATCTTTCCTGGACAAAAAACTTAGGCTTGTAGATCTTATTACCAGTAAGGATGAAAATTTGATATTAGCAAAGGATATTCTTTTTTATCAAATTATCAAAGCTATAGGTTCCTGCTGTGCTATTTTAGAAGGAGTAGATTCTATTATTTTTATCGGCGAGGATAAAGAGATTATGCGAGATTGGGCATATGTTTTGCTTAGGCAGTTGGAATTTTTGGGCCTCAAAATGTGCAATAATAATATTGATTATCAAGGCCTTATGACAGCAGCTGATTCCCCTATCCAAGCACATTATTTTAACTTTGATAAATGGTCTGTGCTGGCATCCTTATTGAAGAAGGCGCCATTTTTAAAAAAGCATGCGGCTTTGGGTAAAGAGACAAATATGTTCTAGTATCGAAATCTGTTTTGTTGCTATAAAAATTTCTTCTGTATAATATCAAATATGAAATACACATATATTTTCTATGGATACCCAACTCACAACTTGCTATTGCCCGAGAAAGAGATCGCGTGGCACAGGGTGGACACAATGTTCCGCTTGCCGACATAAAATGCGGATTTGAGAGAAGTACGGAAAAGTTTTTCAAACACCTTCGAGTGCTTGTTCCCATTTTCTAAATGTTGAATAACTGGCATTAAGGCGTAAGACTACTTCAGCCATTGTATCTACAGATGCTTAATTCAAAACATCTGCATATCTTAAGGCTTCAGCTATAGGGCTGAGCCTCTTTTCTATTGGTGTATTTTCCTTAATATCTGCTTTGACAAGTCTGCAACTTGCGGGAAGTCCGACAGGAGGGATGCCCGGTTTTATAGCAAGTTTCGTTCCCGTGAACATGAAATACATGGGCAAACAGATGGTCACGGCATTAATTGTGCGTTGAATATTTGAACGGGGAGGTTGTTCTCCTTGGGATGTTGCCTTGTAAAAATATTATTGACAGCTAATAAAAAAGTAGTATTCTCATATATATGATAAACACATATAGAAGATGCTTCTATCATAAAATAAAGAGAAGGAGAACGTATGTTTGAAGGTAGTAACATTGCAAAGAAATATAAACTTAAGGAATGTGAATGCCCAAGCGGCAAAATGACGCGTTTTGTCGAGCCCTGTCTTCTATTCTTTTTATCGCAACAGCCGTCATATGGATATGAATTGATGGATAAACTGGATCAATTTGGTTTTCAGAAATCTAAACCTGACCCGGCGATGGTCTATCGAACGCTTCGTTCACTGGAAAAGGAAAAATGTGTTGTTTCAAAATGGGACACGAAAAGTGCCGGGCCTGCCAAAAGAACCTATGAATTGACCCCCAAAGGGCTGGCTTTGCTCCATGCGTGGGCGGATGGGATCGGCCTTCGCAAGCAGGCGTTAGAAAAGTTCCTCAAGCTCTATCAGGAACGGTTTAAAGGAAGGAAATGATGAGTATTGATCGATCTGTTTTAGCGATTTTATTTTCATTGGCGTGTGCAGGTACGGTCTTTGCAAGCGATGGTCTTTCAGAACAGAAGGCATATTCTTTAGATGACTGCATATCGCAGGCATTGAAGATCCATCCTAAGATAAGTATTCACACCTACAAGAAGGATCAGAGGAAGGAAAAATTACGCTCTATTATCGCCGAGTATCTACCTCAAGTTGACGCCGTGGCAAGTTATGACCGGTTGTCGTATGTCACGCAGGCGAAACAACTTTATCTCGGTGGTTCTAATGATGACTATCAGGCTGATGTAGTGGTAACCCAGCCGCTTTTTACCGGCGGTAAAATTACTTCTCAAAAGCAATCAGCGCGCTACGGCGTTGACGCGGCCCAGCAGGGGTATCTTGCGGCGCGAGAGGATGTGATTTTCGGCGTAAAAGCCGCTTATTATAAATTAATATTTGCCCGGGACATAATGAGGAGTAAGGAAGATCTTATTAAATATGCCGAGTCGTCTTACAACACAGCTGTTGATCTCAATAAAAGAACGAAAGTTCCAAGAGAAGAAACGCTTTTGCGTTTAGAGGTGCAGGTAAATGAGGTAAGGCAGGAGCTGATCACCGCACAGGATGGGTTTCATATCGCCCAAAAAACACTTCTTAACGCCGTGGGGTTGGACTCTAGCGGAACAATTGACGTTGAAGATTTGAAAGATGATTATTTTGTTTCGGATGAGATGCCTGTTGATGTGGCTGATAATTATGAGATTTTGAGATTATCCAAAGAGTTGAAAGAAGCGGACGAGCAGATCAAGATCGCAAAAAGCGGCTTCTATCCCCAATTAAATGCCCGTTACAGTTATGGCTACGAATGGGGGGATTGGTCGCAGGACGGGCAAACAGATTGGATTGCCGGAGTGGTTATTGATCTCAATATCTGGGATTGGGGAAAGACACGAGCGGATGTTAAACAGGCAAAAGCGTATAAAGATGAGTTGTCCTCATATAAGAACTTATTGAGCCAGCAGATAGGTTTAGAATTAGAATCCGCGCGCTTGAAATATGATTCAGCGCATAAAATTTTTGAGATTGCTGATACGAGCTTTGAAAAAGCTAAGCGCAGTTTAGATTTATTTCAAAGTCGGTACCGGGATGCATTGGTAACTAGCGTTGAGCTTCTGGATGCGCAAAGGGCATTTTCGCTAGCTCAGGTGAGGTTGGCTTCATCAATGCTTGATATGCGCCTTGCTAAGGCGGAGATAGAAATGATAGCAGGAAAAGGATATGACACTAAGTGATATTTCAATAAAAAGGCCAGTCGGCGTTTTGGTTCTTACGTTGATGGTCGTTGTACTTGGATTTTTCTTTTTGCGGGGGCTTGCGGTAGACCTTCTTCCGCGGATCACGTATCCTATGGTTCGTATCATCGTTGATTGGAAGGGGGCCAGTCCTGAAGAGATAGAGGAAAATATATTAAAAAAGGTTGAGGCGAGTGTTGCCACAACTGAAGACGCCATTCAGGTCATCACCTCCGCCATTGAGGGAAACGCGTCCATAGAAGTTTATTTTGAGTTCGGTAAGGATATGGATGTGGCGCTTGCCGATACCCGCGCGAAACTTGATTTGGTAAGAAATGAACTGCCGCCAGACGCAGACGAGCCAAAGATTTACAAAGCGGATCCTTCTCAGCTTCCTATCCTTGATATCGCACTTTTCTCAGAAACTAAAGACGAACGCTCTTTGCGAGACTGGGCACAGAACGATTTAAGCAATTATTTTCTCGGCATTCCGGGTTTAGGCGCGGTAGTAACCTCAGGTGGCAGGGTGCGCGAGATCCAGATCGTATTTGATCAGGAGAAAGTCCAGAAGTTTGAGCTTTCAACAGGAAAAATATTGGACCTTTTACGATTAGAAAACGTCGAGCTTCCCGCGGGCAGGATATCTGACACTAAAAAAGAATACAGCGTGCGTCTTCTGGCGAAATTCAAAGATGCTTCTGACGTAGGAAATATTATTGTCGCCAATCGTGAGGGGCGATTTATTAAGATCAAAGATGTCGCGCAGGTGGCTGATTCTTACGAAGAACAGAGGATCATCACGCGTTTTAACGGCAAACCGTGCGTTACAATGAGCTTCTTAAAACAGCCTAATGCTAATACCGTTGAGGTTGTTTCAAAGATCAATAAACGCGCCAAAGAATTATTAAAGAAGAAGATCATCCCGGATGATGTCAATTACGCGGTGGCGTCCAGTCAGTCTTATTACATAGAGAATTCCATTCAAAATGTCGGCTCATCGGCGGTTGTAGGCGGAATCCTCGCGATGTTAACCATATGGTTCTTTTTACATAACATAAAAAGAACTCTTGTTATCGCAGTGGCTATCCCGGTAAGTATTTTAGGAACGTTCATTCTTATGGGCCTTTCGGATGTTACCTTGAATATTTTCTCGCTTGGTGGGCTTGTTCTGGCGGTGGGTATGCTTGTGGATAACTCTATTGTTATGCTTGAGAATATTACGCGCCACCAAAGCGACGCGGCGAATCCGTTGGAAGCGGCTCATATAGGGAGTAAGGAAGTAACCAGTGCGCTTATTGCCTCCACGCTTACGAATCTTGCGGCTATTGTCCCGTTCTTTTTTATTAAAGGGATCGCTTCGTTACTTTTTCGTGACATGGTTATAACTGTTACGGTAGCGTTTGTTATTTCGCTTTTTGTCAGTTTGACGGTTGTGCCGTGCCTGTCCGCGCATTTGTTCAAGAATAAGAAAGAAGTGGATGATGACAATTTAGCCAAGAAAGTTATAGGCAAAGGCACCGCGGCATATAAAAACTTGCTTAAGGGGGTGTTGAGGCATAGGGGCATAGTGATAATAAGCGTTGTTGTTCTATTCATAGCGAGTATTATTTTGGCGCGAAGCCTCGGCAGGGAGTTCTTACCGCAGATCGATGACGGCAAGATAACGATCAAGGTTAAACTGCCGGTAGGGTCGGCTTTAGAAAAGACGGACGCGGTTGTCAAAAAACTCGAAGGTATGGTCAATACCTTGCCGGGCGTTCAGAAGGTCTCATCCATGGTAGGTGGGTATTGGCAGAAAAGAAACGTCTATGAGAAAACGAATGAATCTGATATCACGGTTGAGCTTGCCGAGAAATCCAAGCGGCCTCTTCCTACCGCGGCTGTCATCAAGAAACTGCAACAACAATTGAAAGAAAATCCTTTCAAGGGGGCGAAGATTAAAGTAATGCGCACGCCTCTGCGCGGGATTAAGACAACATCTACGTCCGACATCGATATCCGCATAAGAGGATACAACTTGGATAAACTTTTTGAGATAGCCAAGGAAATACAGGGCAAGATAAAAGACGTGGAAGGATTAGGCAATCTCGATATCTCAGTTGATTTCTCGAGGCCGGAAATACATATTTTCCTGGACAGGGAAAAATTGAATGACTTTAACCTTACCGCTAGAGATCTGTCGGATGTGGTGAGAACGTCTGTTGACGGTTTGGTGAGTACGCAGTTTACGGATAAAGAGCGTAATGTCGACTATGATATCCGTGTGTTAGCCGATCCTCTCATTGTCAGCAACAAAGAGGCTGTTGAAAACACCTTGATCTTTCCTATGACCGGTGTTGAGGTAAAGCTTAAAGAGGTGGCAAACATTGAAATATCCGAAGGGCCTGTCCAGATCGACAGGGAAGATCAGGTGCGATTGATCGGAGTTACCGGCGATGCGGTTGGCAAAAATGTCGGTAAAATCACCGATGAAATAAAGAAACGGTTGAGCACGCTTACTTTGCCTGCGGGTTATTATTTGGAATACGGCGGAGAGGAAGAATCGGCCAAACAATCGAACGCTCAGTTGATCATAGTTATCGCGCTGGCGGTTTTTCTTTTGTTTGTGGTCATGGCGGTTCAGTATGACTCATTGATAGATCCGGTGATTATCATGGTCACTTTGCCGCTGGCGTTGATCGGCGCGTTTCTTTTACTGGCTGTCACACGAACGCCGTTTGGGGCGACAGTCTTTCTTGGGCTTATCTTATTGGTCGGGATTGTTGTAAATAACGCTATTGTGCTGGTTGAATATGTAAATAATCTGCGAAAAGAGAAGCAGCTTTCCGTTTATGACGCGGTTATAGAAGGCGCGGCGTTAAGAGTCCGTCCGATTCTCATGACTAGTTTAACGACTATTATTGGGCTTTTACCGCTTGTTTTCGGGTGGGGCGAAGGGCTTGAGATGCTCAAACCCCTGGCCGTGACTGTTGTCGGAGGGTTGTCAGTTTCAATGTTATTGACGTTATTCGTTATTCCATGCGTTTATACGAATTTTCATAAATCGAAAGTAGTATGAAAGAGGGCTAATGAAGATACGAGACAGCGGTATGCCGGATCAGGGGATGTGGGAAGGGTTCTTTTCTCCGACTCAAATATTAAAAACGCTTGAGTTTAACAGCGGCGTTCACGATGCAGTCGAATTCGGGTGCGGTTACGGCACATTTACGGTATCGGCTGCCAAGATGCTATCCGGAAAACTTTTTGCTTTCGATATCGAGCCGGATATGGTTGAGGCAACGAAGAAGGCGGCTGTCTATCGGCATATTACGAATATCGAGGCGGTTGTGCGCGATTTTATGGAGAACGGCACCGGCTTAAAAGCCGAGAGCGTTGATTACGCGATGCTTTTTAATATCCTTCATCTGGAGAATCCGGTCGACTTACTTAGGGAGGCGAACAGGGTATTGAAAATAGGAGGCAAAGTCGGCATCATTCATTGGAATTATGATCCGGTTACGCCGAGAGGGCCTTCAATGGATATTCGCCCCAAGCCGGAAGATTGTGTCAGGTGGGCGGAAGAGGCAGGTTTTGTTAAGCCGAAGCGGTTCGACTTGAAACCGTATCATTATGGGATAGTCATGGTTAAGAAAGGGGAATAAATATGAAGATAGGAGTCATAATTTCAAGCAATGATGCAGAAACATCTTGGAATGCGCTTAGGTATGCCAACTTCGCACTTGGCCAAAAGGATGAAGTGAAGGTGTTTTTGACGGGCAAGGGCGTGGAATACCAAAAAATAAGTACTGAAAAGTTTAATACCGTTGAGCAGGCGGAGAAGTTTATGCAGGGTGGCGGGAAGATCCTTGCTTGCGGAACCTGCATTAAATCCCGCAATCAGGAAGGCACCGAGATGTGCCCGATCAACACGATGAAGGACATGTACGATATCATAAAAGAGAGCGATAAGGTTGTAACTTTCTAAAGGAATAGTTGATGGAATATTTAATTGTTTGCACTGTCGCATTATTGGCTTCTGGTCTGACGTTTTTCTCAGGGTTTGGGCTGGGAACTATCCTTATGCCCGTGCTGGCTTTGTTTTTTCCTGTCCCGATCGCGATTGCCGCGACAGCAATCGTTCATTTTGCCAATAACCTGTTCAAGCTGGCGCTTGTCGGACGGTCGGCGAACAGGGATGTTTTGATCCGTTTTGGCGTACCGGCGGTTGTTGCCGCGCTAATCGGCGCATGGTTGCTTTCGTATGCATCGGTTTTACCTGTCATTACCAAGTACCAATTTTGGGGAAAGGCTCATGAGGTCACCGTTATTAAGTTAATTATCGGTATAATTATCGTAGTGTTCTCATGCCTTGAGCTTATTCCAAGAATTGCGAATATGGCCATTGATAAGAAATATATGCCGTGGGGAGGTTTATTGTCCGGGTTCTTTGGCGGTCTTTCAGGGAATCAGGGGGCATTACGTTCAATGTTCTTAATCAAAGCAGGGTTGGATAAAGAAGAGTTTATCAGCACAGGTGTTGTGACGGCCGTGATGGTAGATATTGCCAGACTTCTGGTTTATGGTATAGGGATTGTTACGGTTCAGTTCCAGGTTGTTTCAGATATGAAGTGGTTAATTTTAGCGGCAACGGTATCGGCATTTGCAGGAGCTTTTTTAGGCCGGGAGTTATTAAAAAAGATCACCTTGAGAACTGTTCAGGCAGTGGTTGGTGTTATGCTTATTCTTCTGGGTGTTGCTTTAAGTATTGGTCTGGTTTAGCAAATTCTTAATGCGAGACTGGCGTTCACGCCTTGTTGCAAAATTATTTTAGTTATACGTTTTTCGGCGGAATACCATCAGGTGCAGGCCCTTCAAGAATTTGCACTTGCCGTAACTTATTGTATGCAATATGGATAGGGGCTTTGATGCCGAAGAACAAAGGTGTTCGTTCTGTTAATGGATTCGGGGAGATTATTTTGCATAAGCCGTTGTGAGTTAATTACTTGCACCGGCTTTTTTATTATTGAACTATGTTATAATTAAAGAATGATAGCCAATAATTCATATCTAATTATGTCGGGAATTTTTTCCCTGTTAGGTATATTTTCCAATCAGAATAGTAATTTAACAATCGCAGTCATTTTATTCTGGGCTTCAAGTGTTTTTTTCTTTTTCTGGTTGTTACATTTTTTCAAAACCAGCCAGTTTAAAGATTATGCACCATTAATTGTGCGGGATTCATTTTCTAAACAATGTGTGTTCGGTGTTATTTTTCTGCCATTTTATGCATTTAGGTATTTATCTCTCACTTTACAATCTTTCGGTATGGAAGAACCAATTTCTCAAGTGACTGATAAGATTTTTATTGGTCAGCAGTTACTATGGTTTCATAAGAAGGTGTTCAGTGATAAGAAAATAGGTGCAGTTTTAGATATTACGATCGAAAATAGAGAGCCTTTTTTTATTGTTTGGGATAGATCAATTCAGTATTTAAGGATGCCTGTATTGGATAAGACAAGCCCCTCAGAAGAACAGCTGGAAAATGGGGTGAAGTGGGGCTTAGAGCAAGTAGCTCAAGGAAAAATATTATATGTTCATTGCAGTGCTGGTCATGAGCGCAGTGCAACATTTGTTGCGGCATTGCTTTTAAAATCTGGCGATTGCAACACTCTGTCTGAGGCGGTTGAGAAAATAAGATGTGCCAGACCTAAAACAAGATTTGTAGGCGATCAACAAGAGATATTGGAAAAGTGGTTTAAAGGTTGAGGATCTAAAATTAACCAGTTGCAAAACTCGTTCACTTCAGGGAAGGAAGAAAACGAAAAAGATTTATTCAGATCTGATGAATAGAAAAAAGGCAGGTCTAAATGGATTCCAAACCCAAAAAACGACGAAAAGGAATGATCGATTGGGAAAACATGAAGGTGACGTTTATCCCTGCTGATCCCAATAACCTTAATCCAAGGAATCCATATTCCAACATGACCTCGGAGCAAAGAGAACGTGAAATAATCAAACTGGCAACGAAGAATATTGCGGGAGCATTGTGAAGAAGTGTTGGAGAAATTAAAGAGATTTAAAACAGAATAAGCGATTACGATTATGAAATAATGGTTTACGGAGGTTAACTTTATGATACAATAATTATCAATAAGAGTTGAATTTCTGCCGGGAAAATATTCACGTGGCAGAAAGCGGGGAATCCTTCGAAGATTCGTTTCGAATCTTGGGGCTAATATCCAAATAGGATAGGTGGCGCTCACCTCCAGCCCGACAGCTAACCTCGTAAACTAAATTGAGAGAGCTTAACCAGAGAAGACTCTCTGGTTATTTTATTTTCGGTAATATATGAAAAGGAAAATTTATGATGAATTGGACAGAAACAAAAGAAACAGCAGTATGCAGGCGTTTTAAATGACCGGATTGACATTTCTTACCATGTTCATGTTCTTAATGGCGCTGACCGCTATTGTGCCGGGCTTATTGAGGAGGTTTCATATCCCTTCTGTAGTCTCAATGATGCTGGTCGGTATTGTTATCGGCCCTAATATGATGGACTTGGTGCGAAGATTGAATCATTTTTTAGGCAGAGGGTATCCAACTGCTGATATTTATCTTGTTTTGAATGTTTTGGGCCTTTTGGGGCTGGTGTTTCTTATGGTTTTGGCGGGAATGGAGGTTAATTTCAAAGTTCTGCGGCTGGAGCGGCGTGCAGTCGGATGGCTTAGTGTTTTGACCTTTACGATACCGGCGTCTATCGGATATCTTGTTTACGCGTTTTTTGAGCCGGGGCACACGATTGGCAAACTGGTGTATGCATCTCTTTTTGCGTCTCATTCTGTGGGTATAGTTTTTCCAGTGATCCGGGAACTGAAAGTCACACGCACGCGTTTTGGTGTCGCTGTGCTGGCTTCAACCGTTATAACAGATCTTGCCAGCTTGGTTTTGCTTGCTGTTTGCATTCAGATGAGCCGACATGTCACGATGCTGAGCGTTCCGGGGAGTATTTCAGTTTTTGATCATATGGATCTTGCTTCTTGGGGCCCATGGTTTTTTGTGTTATTTATTACAGCTATTCTTGCCTATATTAGTTTATCGATGTGGCTGATCCCTGTTGCCGCTCAGAAAGTATTTTCGCGCATTCATCACAGTGATGACTCAAGGCTGACGTTTTTTCTGGTTGGCGTGCTTGCGGTGGTGTTGATAGGAGAATTTATCGGGATCAGTGTTATTGTTGGGGCGTTTGTGGCTGGAATGGCGATTGTCCGTGCTCCCGGTTTTCATGATAATGACCAGATCCTTCACCAAAAAATTGAAGGGATGGGTTACGGTTTTCTAATACCGTTTCTTTTTTTGACAATCGGAATGAACACTGATTTAAAAATTTTATTCAATGCTTGGGAGAACGTCGCGATTGTCATATTGACTTTTCTTGGCCTTGTTTCAAGTAAAGTTATCTCAGGATGGCTGGCCATGCGCTTATCCGGATTTAACCATAAAAAAGGAATATGCGCGGGCCTTATGACTGTGCCTCAGCTTTCGGCGACTTTGGCAGCTGCCAATGTAGCGCTTCATCTTAAGATGCTGAGTCCAGAGTTTTTTAATGCAATTGTTTGTCTTTCGGTTCTTACAACCATACCGGTTCCAACATTGGTTAAATATCTGATCGTTAAATGGAAAATTCGCTTTGACCAGATCGAAGATCAATTGTTGCCGGATGTAGATAATGGGACAGAGAAAATTATTTAGTAATGCCTATATTGAAAAATATTTCGAGAGAATTTTTATTTAATTTTGTTTTAGGCGAATTCCTTAGGCTTCGTTCAGTAATAATTCTTTCTTTGCCATATTGCAAGATTTCATGTTGTCGGTCTTTTGGAAATTTTAGGAGGGAGAGGTACTGATTGATCCGAACTCTTGAAATTCCGAGCTTTTTTGCAAGCGCGCTTTGGCTCAAAATTTCTGCTTTCATGATCCGCTCAAACTCGATTGTTTTTTCTAAAGGATTCTGATAGGATCCAACATAATCAATGTGGCGCTGTTCTTTCTTTGTGATAATCTTGTTTTTAGGAAAATTGTCAGGTTTAGGCCCCGAAACAAAGTTTTCGTTTTGTTCTGCCATTTGTAAAAGTATGGCAGTACTTCACTTACAACCTTTGAATTTGTTCGCTTCGAGTCACGATCGGGGAGTTTATTTTGCATAAGCCGTTGTGAGTTAATTACTTGCACCGGCTTTTTTGTTTTAATTGTAAATATTCAATTCTTCATATTGCTTGTAATTCTTCGGTGGTATACTAGGTAAAAAGGAGGAGGAGATGGGAAATAAAATTTTAATCATTTTAGCTGTCTTTTCATTTTTATGCTTATTTTTAGGAAGTGAGGTTAGGGCATGTATGGCAATCGACTCGCAATTCACACTAAATGTCGGAAACTTAAAAATTGATACAAAAAAGTTAGAGAATTTATGCTCCCAGGAAACGTGTGTAGTTAGCGATGATTATATAACATTAAGGTCTCATTTTGATGAAAGAGTTGAGGTTATCATAGGAAAAACATCTTCGATTCTTGGATTTAAAGGCATTACGGTAAGACTGCCGTATATTATGAGAGAAGAGAATTATCCTGTCGTATCTGAAATTAAGCCAGAAGAATATGACTGGAAAGGATCTGTAAGAAAAGATTTATATTTTTTGATGGAAGTTGGCGTTTTGCAGATATCAGGATCAGATATTGAAATAATATCAAGCTTATCATCGAGTTCTTCAAATCTGCGATACTGTGGGGATAAGTGGAAGCAGCTTAGCAGTAATTGTGATTGTGAAGGTAATTGTGCTAGGTGTATGGGTGGGCCAGCATTAAAAACACATCTTCCCGAACGTTTGTTAGGAGTAAGCACTACTTCAAAATAATAGAACAACTAGAACAATAGAAAGATAAAGAAATGAAAAAAGGAATTATTATGGCTGGAATTTTATCATCATTTTTAGGATTGTTTGGTTTTGGCGATCAGGTTGCAAAGGCATATGAGCCTGTTGATGTTTATATTGGCCTTCGTCAGCAAGTATTAGAATTAAACCCATCAAAAATTGGGCTTGATCCATTGTCTGGAAATAAGGTATGGGCGGTTTTAATGGAAACAGGTGATAATGATGCTGTGATCACTCTTTCAGCTATAGCAGATGGAACAGTAAGCCTTTATTTTAGTAATGGTGGTGGGATGATTGGTCTTGGGGAATATGAAGAAGTGAGAAATGTCTCGGATGATTATATTAAATCGGCATCCTCGTTTCTTGAATATGCAGAATTAACTGATTCTTTTCCTTTGCCTTCAAGAGGCAATACTCGCTTCTATTTTTTAACGTACAGCGGTATTTATGCGGTTGAAATAAAAGAGAATGATTTAGGAAACAATAAATCGCCTCTTTCGCCGCTATTTCATAAGGCGCATGAAGTAATAGGGCAGGCTAGAATGGCATATGAAAAGCGAACAATGGAAGCACAACAACTTATCAGTGCGTCTGCTAAGGGAGACATTCAGGAAATTAAGAGACTGCTTGATTCTGGAGTGAGCGTTGACTCAGCGGATGAAATGGGATTAACGCCTCTTATGGCTGCAGCATACAGTGGTAAAGATGAGAGCGTTAAAGTTCTTCTTGATGCTAATTCTGAGATTGAGGATAGAGATGCGGAGGGATATACCGCTCTCATATTTGCGTCTAACCTAGGGAAAATTGATTGTGCTGAATTGCTTATAGCTAAGGGAGCGGATGTTAATGCAAAGGCAAATGATGGATCTACGCCAATTATGTTTGCTGCTCAGCATGGATATAATGAAATTGTAAGATTATTGCTTCAAAAGGGAGCAGATCCAAGTGTAAAAGGGGATCATGGATTATCAGCGATAGACTTTGCAGTACAAAATGAGCGTAAAGATACAGAAAAAATATTAATAGGCGGATAGTAAGAATTTTAAAGTGTTCTAAGTTGTTGTGTTTAACCAGTTGTAAAACTCGTTTTCGCGGGGGATTTTTTTTGAAGATCCGAGATCTTTGTTTTCGGGTTCAATAATAAAACCCCAGTTGTATAAAATGTGGCTGGGAATTTTTGTGTTTTGTGATAATGTGATCATTGTTATAGATGGATTCATATAGTAAATGAGTGTTTCAGGTAATCAATTATGCATACAGATGATTTAAAAAATTGGAAGCATCTGCACACATTTGGGCAGGATAAAAAAAGGTCGGGTGAGCTGCGAACTGCTTTAGTTATTGGTTTTACCGGCGTAACAATGTTTGTTGAGATTGTTGCTGGTTTTGTTTTCGGTTCTATGGCTTTGCTTGCCGATGGCTTGCATATGGCTTCACATGCGACAGCGCTGATCATCAATCTTTATGCTTATGTTTATGCCAGGAGGCATGCAAATGATAGGCGGTACAGTTTTGGCACAGGAAAAGTTAATTCATTAGGGGGATTTACTGGCGCAATTCTCCTTGCGGTTTTTGCCCTTATGATGGCGTGGGGTAGTGTTGAAAGAATTTTTAATCCTGTGTCTATAGCCTTTAATCAAGCAATCTTTGTTGCGACTGTAGGCCTTATTATTAATGGCCTGTCAGTTCTTATCCTTGAACAGAAAAGTGAGCATGATGAGCACGGGCATGAACACCACCATGACCATAATTTAAGGTCTGCATATTTACACGTCTTAGCGGATGCCCTTACATCTGTTTTAGCTATAGCTGCTTTATTGATGGCCAAGTATTTTGGCCTTATTTGGATAGACCCTGTTATTGGAATGTTAGGGTCATTATTAGTGTTCCGGTGGTCAGTTGGGTTATTGCGAACAGCTAGCTCTGTCCTGCTTGATAGGCAGGGGGATAATGAAGTTGTCGAGAAAATAAAGAAAAGTATAGAATGTGTTTCAGACAACCGGGTTTCAGATATCCATTTGTGGATCGTTGGACCTAATATGTTCAGTACGATTATATCGGTTGTTTCATCAGAGCCTCAACAGCCAGATTATTATAAAGAATTGCTGCCAAAGAACATTGGGCTAGAACATGTTTCAATAGAAGTTCATAAATGTACGAACCGCAATAAAGAATAACTAGGAATGAATAACTAGAATAACTAGTATCAGGGAACATTCAAGGCTCTAGTGCAACAGTTTATAAAAAACTTCATTAGGCGTATAAAAATTATGAATTTTTCTTGGACGATCATTAATTAATTCTTGTGTTTGTTTAAGCCTTGTTTCTGATACTTTT
>Ga0209417_1001307_pt1 | contig 46441 bp, 26 predicted proteins | sample RifGroF2_FD_184002 | JGI IMG/M metagenome (GOLD analysis project Ga0209417, IMG submission 184002) | Groundwater microbial communities from Rifle, Colorado, USA - Groundwater F2 (SPAdes) (version 2) | ecosystem: Environmental > Aquatic > Deep subsurface > Groundwater | place: Rifle, Colorado...
TATTCGCTACATAATAATCTTCATATATTTAATTATTAACTTTTTATTAACAATATCTGTTTGCTACATTTTTGAATTATTTCTACTGTATGTATTGATAATACTAAGATTTTTGATTTAAAATCCGGTATAATTATCAATAAATAATGGAACAAACGATAACTTTGACCATGTTTCACATTGATCTATTGTTCTGTAAATTTCCAATGTACCATTAATATAACCAACAACTTGATTTGCAAATTGAATATCATTTTTAAAACCACTTAAAAGTACAGGATTTTGATCCTTTGCCCAAGTACTACCACCATCGCTAGATTTAAACACAGAACCACTTGAAAGAATATAACCATAAAAAGAATCAACAAAATAAACTTTATGAAAAGTGTTTATTGTATCTGAAATATGCAATTCGTTCCAATTCAAGCCCCCATCAATTGTTTTATAACAACGAAACGGATTTCCATAAGCATAAGTAATGCAAAAACCAGTAGAGTCATTTATAAAACTTAATGAAATTATGTTTGCTATAGTTGTATTGTCATATAAAAGCCAATCATCTCCTCTATTAGTAGTTTTTGCCATTTTTCTACCCATGCTGACATAGCCAGTATTTTCTGTAGGAAAACTTAAGTAAACAAATGAACTGTTGCCAGGTAATTCATAAACAGTATCCCAACCATAAGAAATAGTAAAATTAAAAATATTGTTACTATATGATAACAATGAGAATAAAGTAATGAAAGGTACAATCAAAATAATGTATTTTTTCATTTTATCTATTGTTTTATTATTCTGTTATTAAAAACAAATTTTTCATTGAAAATTCGTAAAATATAAACAGAGGATGGCAATTTTTCCATATTAATTCTAAAATTTTGAGTATTGCCAGTTTCTTGTAATATTACTTTACCACTTGCAATTTCAATTAATTGAATTTGAAAAGGGTTATTTATTTCTGTATTAAATTCAACATAAAGTTTATCGGAAGTTGGGTTGGGAGAAATTGAAACATTTATTTTTTCAGAATTATTTTGCTCAATGCCTGAAGAACCTGTGTATCTTAAAATGTATTTACTAACATAACAAAACCCTAAATTTTCATTTAAAAAAAATAAATTTGTTGGAGAAGAATAATCTGAAATATATACAACATCCCAAGATAAGCCACCATCAGTGGTTTTAAGTATTTTTGGAGAATTACTTGATAAATAAGGATCAATAGATACATATACGATATCTTTGTTTATAGCACAAATAGAAACAATATCTAAATTAGGTACATAGGTATATTCAAAACTAATGTTACTCCATGTTATACCGCCATTTGTAGTTTTAAATAGAGTTCCATATTCACCTCCGATATAAACTGTGTTCTGGTCAACAACAGATAATAATTTATAGCCATTTGTATCAATTGTAGTTGCCGACCAGGTTAAACCAGCATCAATTGTTTTATATACAGATTTATAATTAGTAATATAACCAACGTTATTGTCAACAAATTTAATATCGACTTTAAAACTATAGTTATATGTCAGATTATTATCCAATGCCCATGTATTTCCTCCATCGTTTGTTTTAAAAACATAATAACCACTATATATTACATAACCATTTAGTGAATCAACAAAATAAACTTTATTAATAGTGTTTATTGTATCTGAAATATGCAATTCGTTCCAATTCAAGCCCCCATCAATTGTTTTATAACAACGAAACGGATTTCCATAAGCATAAGTAGTGCAAAAACCTGTAGAGTCATTTATAAAACTTAATGAAATTATGTTTGCTATAGTTGTATTGGCATAGTTAAATAAATTCCAATCATTACCACTATTCGTAGTTTTTATTAAATGCCTGCCTCTGCTTACGTAACCTACATTTGCAGAAAGAAAATCTATTACAACCAAACCTGAATTATTTGAAAAGATATATACAGTATCCCAGCCATAAGACATTGTTAAACTATTAAGATTATTACTGGTTGAAATAATTGGGTATATATGAATGAGTATTATTAGCAAAATAATGTATTTTTTCATTTTATCTATTGTTTTATTATTCTGTTATTAAAAACAAATTTTTCATTGAAAACCCCTCGTTCGCGCTCGTCTTTGTGTAAAGCATCGCGGGGATGGGACGAGTGCGTTTGTTGTACCTAATTTTATTTTCAAAAACAATAGCTCTATTCCTGCACTCGTCCGCCTGCCTTTTTGCCTGCGCTGAAACGAGCGTGAACGAGAGGAATTACCTTGCATGTCACGTATTGAAATTTGTAAAAAAGCATCGTTTTCACTATTTTCTACCTTTGGTTTGGGTAAAATTTCAATTCAACAAATTTTATTACGATTTTTTTTTGAAAAGGTTGCATGGGTGGCTATCAAGATGTTCCACGCTTTAGGTACTATTTCTGCACTCGTTCGCCTACCTTTTTGCCTGCGCTAAGACGAGCGCGAACGAGGGGGTTTTACGGTATTTTTATTACAGCCGTTAAAATAAATCTTCATAAAATTTTTTGTTTCCATTTCTTTTTTACATTTGCGAAAGACCTAAAGTTTAATTTAATCCCTGTTTTATGGTACAGAAATTTTTACTCTTTCTGACATTTATTTTTGTCAGCATTTTTCTTTTTGGAAAGCCTGTTACTACTGAGTATGCGCAGAGCATTGCCATTAAGTGGTATTCCCATTGTGCGGCATCGCATACATCCGATTTTTCTGTTAAAGAAGTCATCCCAACGACTTATAATGGAATGCTTACTTACTACACTTTTGTTTTTAATGCCGGAGGTTTTGTGATGATTGCTGCTGATGATGCATCTGAACCTGTAATTGGGTATTCTGTCGAATCAAATTTTGATAAAAATAATATTCCTCCGAATGCTTTGGCTTTTTATCAGGCATACAGCAGGGAAATAAAAAATATTGTTGATGCAGGTCTTGATAATACAGAAACATTAAAATCGTGGAATGAAATAAAACACGAAGTTTTTGCTAAAGATATAGCTGCTGTAAATCCCTTGTGTTCTACCACCTGGGATCAGGGTTATCCTTATAACGCATTGTGTCCGGGTTCAGATCCCACAGGTTGTGTTGCAACTTCCATGGCGCAGATAATGAAAAAATGGGCATATCCAACTACAGGAAATGGCTCTCATTCTTATGTTCCTACCACACATCCTGAATATGGAACATTAACTGCCAATTTTGGTGCTACCACTTATAATTGGGCATCAATGCCTAACAGCGCATACACATCGAACACAGCACTTGCTACTTTAATGTTTCATGCAGGGGTTTCTGTAGAGATGAATTATGACTCCAATGGTTCCGGCGCTTATTCACAGGATGTGCCAACTGCTCTGATAAATTATTTCAGATATCAGCCTACAGCGGAATGTAAGTATAAAGCATCTTTTAATAATACTACCTGGATGAATTTAATAAAAGCAGAACTGGATGCCGGCAGACCTATTTATTTGGCTGGCGACGATAATGCGACTGCAGGTCATGCTTTTGTTTGCGATGGCTATAGTGCTGCGAATCAAGTTCATATTAATTGGGGCTGGGGAGGCTCTTCAGATGGCTATTTTTATTTAACATCCCTGAACCCATCGGGTAGTAATTTTAGTTCTAACAACACAGCTGTTATCAGAATTCAGCCATTAAGCAATGCTCCTATTGCAAATTTTACAGCAAATACAATGGTTCCGGCAATCGGAGAAGAAGTTGTTTTTATAGATAATTCATTAAACAATCCTACTTCATGGTTATGGACATTTGAGGGAGGAACACCTGCTACTTCTACTTCTCAAAATCCGGGTACTGTTACTTTTTCTACAAATGGTTTTCATATCATAAGCCTGAAAGTAACAAATGCAAATGGTAATGATATAAAAACACGTGAGCAATACATTAATGTTGGAGGAGTTCCTTCAGCATGGATTCGTCAGAATACTTCATTTATGAGCGCATCCAGAGGTATTGACCAGATTTTTATTGTTGATCAGAACACCGTGTGGGCAAAAGCTTATGACGGAACAAATCCCTCTGCTTATATTCGTGAATTTACAAGAACAAATGATGGTGGAAGCACCTGGACACCCGGAACAATATCTTTTACAAATTCTGCAAATTTTGGCGTTTCCAATATTTTCGCTGTAGATTACAATACGGCTTATGCATGCATGTTTCCTATTTCTGGTACAGGTGGAAAAATAATTAAAACAACAAATGGCGGTTCTACTTGGCAGGAACAGACAACAGCAACATTTACCGATAGCTGGGCTAATGTGGTGCATTTTTTTAATGCTACAGATGGATTTGCAATGGGCGACCCTGTAAACAGTGAGTTCTGTATTTATACAACAAGCAATGGCGGTACAACATGGACACAAGTTGCAGGGGCAAATATACCCAATGCTCAAACAGATGAATGTGGTATTACAAATTTATATCAGGCTGTTGGCAACACGGTTTGGTTCACTTCGAATATGGGAAGGGTTTATAAATCAACCAACAAAGGAGCAACATGGACTGTTGCAACAACAGGATTTACAGATGTATTTACTATGACTTTTAAAGATGCAAATGTTGGATTTGCTGTTTTGAGCGCAGCTCCTTATACTATTAAAAAAACAATTAATGGAGGAACAACGTGGACAACAGTAACACCTACCGGATATTTAGTTTCTTCGGCAAAGCTTATTTTTGTTCCGGGAACAGCATCCACATGGGTAAATGTTGCAAGCTACCCGGGCAAGGGTTCATCTTTCAGTACAGATGATGGAGCATCATTTAATAACATTGATACCGGCTCTGTGATGTATACCGATGTTATGTTTTATGATATCAATACAGGCTGGGCAGGCGGCTTTAATGAAAGTTCTACAGTGGGTGGAATTTACAAATGGGATATTTCTTTAATGACCGGTCTTCAAGAGAAAATAGCAACGAAAGAAAATATCAGCGTATTTCCAATACCTTCTGCTGGTATTATCAATATTTCTTTAGGCGAAATTGAATCTCCGGAAGTAAAAGTTGAAATTTGTAATGCAGTAGGAGCTGTAGTTTATTCAAAGATATGGTCAACCGTTTCAAATGATTTGCTGCAAGCAGATTTGAGTAACTTTGATAATGGATTTTATTTTGTAAATGTCAGCAATGGCAATAAGAAAGTTACAAAGAAGTTTATGATTTTGAAATAATATCATTCAAAATTTCAGAACATTGAAAGAGCAATCTGTCAAACGATGGGTTGCTCTTTTTTATTTAAACGCATTAAAGCATTTCATTAATAACTTTCCTAAGCATACATAAATTTCTCAATAATTTTTCAAGCTTATCTAATTGCAGCATGTTTGCTCCATCTGATTTTGCATTTGCCGGGTTAGGATGTGTTTCAATGAAAATACCATCGGCATCGGTGGCAATTCCTGCCCTTGCTATGGTTTCAATCATATCGGGTCTGCCACCCGTAGTACCTGATGATTGATTGGGTTGCTGCAATGAGTGTGTTACATCTAAAATAACAGGATAACCGGTTTTTTTCATTTCAGGAATTCCGCGAAAATCTATTATCAAATCCTGATACCCGAATGTTGTTCCTCTTTCTGTAAGCATTATCTGTTTATTTCCGGTGGATAAAACTTTTTCAGCAGTGAATTTCATAGCGTCGGGAGCAAGAAATTGTCCTTTTTTTATATTCACTGTTTTTCCTGTTTTACCGGCTGCAATTAATAGTTCTGTCTGTCTGCACAAAAAAGCAGGGATTTGTAGAACATCTGCTACACTTGCTGCTTCGAGTGCTTCGCTTTCAGAGTGAATATCTGTCAACACAGGAATATTAAATGTATTTCTGACTTTTTCTAAAATTTTCAATGCCTTGTCATCGCCAATTCCTGTAAAAGAATCGCTTTTCGAACGGTTTGCTTTTTTGTAGGAAGCTTTGAAAATAAAAGGTATTTTCAGTTCTTCAGTTATCTGTAAAATTTTTTCAGCTATTGACAAAGTTAAATCTTCTCCTTCAATTATGCACGGACCGGCTATCAGAAAGAAATTTCCTGAATCTGTATGTTGGATTAATGGAATGTTTTTAAGTACCATATTTAATCGAATTAGTTTTTCATTTTTTCTTCTTATAATAATATGCAAATTTTTCAGCAAATTCCGGATAATCTTTTAAATCTTTCTGCACAACAATGTTCCATGCAGGATTTTTAAAAGATATTTTTATGCCATTAACCGGATGAATATTATAGATTGAATGTGTATATTCTATTTGATCCCATGCGTAAAATCGTGAAGTTTTGTAAAAGAATGAAAACCCTTTGGGCTGAATGTTTATGCCTTTTTCATCAATAGAAAAATCTGCTTTACCTGTGGCGAGAGAGAACATTAAATAGGCATCTGCAAAAAATACAATCAATACGGGAATAATAATCCATGTATTTTCTTTAGCAAAGGGAAAAACGAAAAGCAAAAGAATACCGGCAACAAGCATGGGTATTATTGAACCCATTGCAATAATTAATATCAGGGGCACATAAAATTTCAGAGAATACGTATTCATTGCATTGAATTAAAAATTTAAAATAATCCGCGCTGCATAATGTTGAGACAAAGTTTTTTCGGGTAAAACAGGTGAAATAATATTATTGCTCATTAATTGTATTGCAAAATATTTACTGAAGCGTGCATTAAAGCCAAGTCCGAATTGAAAATTTCCATAACCTCCTCCTGCTAGTTGCGCGATAACTCCTATTTGGTTTTTAAAAAGATATTCGTTTTTAATGTAAACAAGGGGAAATGGACAACTTGCATGATACATATACGATATACCAAACGTAGAAAAAAGTTTTTTATTGAAAAAATATTTTGTGATGGATAAATTTACTTTTTCGGGCATAACTTTCGTAAAGGATGTTTTCTTTGAATGTTTGTAAAAGGCATTAAGGATGCTGTCTTCCGAAATGCCTGAACTTAGACTTGTATCTTTTCCCCAAAGGATGCTGTCTATTGAAATTCCATCAAAAAAAACAGAGGTGTCAACAGGCACGAAAAGCGCATTTTTATTCCAGCGTATAAATCCAATATCTGTGAGTGCGCAGCTAATATGATAATTTGAACTCTTGTCTTCAAAGACAAATGCTAAATCAACACAAGCACCCATTCCATTGAAATGCTGCCATTTTTTTCGTGCCGTATCGGATGAGAAATATTTTGCATCTGCTGTAAAAGCAATAGACTCGCCTGTTTCAGATGTGAAAAATTTCCCGGTATCAACTGTAAGATAATTGAAATTTTGTCCTTTGACAATTCCTATACCAAGGTAAACGGTAAAAGGACCTTCTTCACTAATTGCTTGTTTAAAAACGCCTATCTTCAATTGCTGGCTTTGCATAAATTGAAACTGCGAGCCTGAAAAATCTATTGTTTTGCCTGCGTAGTCTTTATTCCCATAAAAAGCCAGATTGTAAATATCCCTGCTGAAAGCTGCATCTGCATGATAACTGTTTTCAAAAGCCACTTTAATCCCTGTTTTTTCAAAGCCTGCAAGGGAATCAAAAATGTGAGCATAGCTTATACTTGCATTATCTTCACTCGCAAAATAATTAACAGGTTTTATTTTGTTTTGCTGTTTTAATGCGTCGCTTATGAACTTTTTCTGATACATGGAGTTTACAAATTTGCTTGTAATGCTGTTGGAAGAAATAAAATTTCCATAGGAAATAATAGCTTCTGACCTGCATGAATCCGGCTTTAACTTATGTAAGGAAAAATAAGAGTAATTATCCGTGAATTGGCAGTAAGCGTTCAAGGAAAGAAATGCTAAGATTAAATATATATATAAATGTTTCATTAAATATTTATTATTTCGATTTTTTTGACTCAATGCAATTTATATTCAAAATCTCCTACTATTTTAAATTTCATTTTATAATCATTATAAATTTTAACGTGTTGCGATTGTGGTCTGGTAATAAAGCCTGCCGTTGATTTAATATATTTTGTTTTTTTCAGATTTTCCAGCCGTACGGTAGTTATGGGAACTGTAATTTTTGTTCTTTTAGGAACAGCAACTCTTCCGGTAGTTGCATTTACATCTCCTGCAAATACGATTGTTCCGGCAGAAATTATTGATTCAATTTCATTATAGTTTTCATCTAATAAAACTACCTGGGGACTTGCTTCTATAGGAAAATCATTATCTACAAATACAATGAGATTTCCACCGATAATCTGGTCTGTATTTTCATTTTCCATATTGAATTTTGTAGTATCGCATAAATTAATATTTCCTGCTATAACAGATAAGGGAATTTCAACATCAAGGCTGGCAGCAATGCAATCTCCATAATATACAAAGTCAGTACCAGAGCCGGGTAGGGGAGGAGTAGTATTGGGATTGATTTTTATTTGCACATCATAATAAATTTTATCAGGGAGAATATTTATAAGCTGATTAATGTTTGAATTTGTGTTGTTTAGTTGCAGCGTATTTATCGTGGGAATAATATCAATATCAGGATTAAAGGGATTGCCCGGTTTCGCAATATTAAAAGGGTTTACTCCCTGCGAAATACTTAAATTTGCTGTTTGGCTATTTGTTGAATTTATAGTTTTTAATTCATTAATTTTTAAAGATGCGTTAACGCCTACCTGATTTGACACAACAAGAGATACCTTAACATCATTGAAATTTATTGATGCGCCTTCCAGCTCTGGCAGTATGTTATAGCTGATTTCTGATTGCTCTGTAATTGTATCTTTTCCAAGAAATCCTTCTACATAATCGGGAGTCAGATTTGAAAATGTGCAGTTAAAATAAATACTGTCCTGTAGGTTTATATGCACCATATTTCCAGAGGAGTCAATACTGCCCGTTAATGTAGCGTAAAAAGTATTTATCGTATCCTGATTGATAATTCCATTGTTATCCAGATCGCCCTGCACCTGTTCAAGGGGACCAATTCCTTTCAGATTTATAGTATATCCTTCAATATTTTTTATTAGGGTGATATGCGAAGCCAGTCCTCCCTGTGAAGGTGGTACCGTGCCATTAATAGTGAGAGGATTTCCGTTTTTTGTTGCACTGTGCATAATGTAATTAAAATGCATTGTTTCGGGGATTGTATTGTAAACATCAATGTTTATCATGCCTGTGCGTGCAGTAATTTTTGAAAGTTGAATATCCTGAATCTGGAAAGAGGTAATTTCATTACGATTTACAATTTCCTGTTGGGGAAATATTGCAGTTGCTGATTCTATTTGAAGATCTCGTATCGTTATTTCAGCTGTCATAGCCATAGATGTATCAATAGTAATACTATTACCACCCGGACTTGAAATTTTCACCAAACCGATCATTTGTCCTTCAATAGTAAGCCCTGCAAGAGATTTTGTTTTGGTTGCCATAGTAAATGCTGGAATAACAAGAAAAGTGTCTTCAACAACAATGGAATTACTTACAATGTTTTTTACCTGATATATTACGTTTGTCAATGCTATAGGAAGCTGGTTGTCTATTTTTATATCTAAATAACCATCAAGAAGTGTAACCGTTTCAAAATAATTTCCGGCATTAATATCTACATTATCAAAATTTTGTTCATTAACAGGGCTGATATTTGATGGAGCTCCCGAATTATGCGCACTCATAATACTTGTATACAAATCACTGCCCGGACCATTTTCTTCAAGGTCTTCATTCGCAATATCTCCCATAGAAGTTCTGTTTACAATATGAATCGTTCCTAAATCAAGATTGCTTAATTTGGCAGTGTAGGAAATAGTAGTATCAGGAATTTTAAAAAGTGTGTCGAGTGTGAATTTATAAAGACTGCTGCGGTAAACTAAAGAAACTGAATTATCGGGATTTGTAATTCTCAGTGTATCATCAACGATGTTTTCAATAGTAAGCGTTGCTTTGGCAAGCGGTGTAAGAACGTCAATATCCCAGTTTGGTTCATTCAGTTCTTTTTTGCATCCTGTAAAACATAAAACAATAAGAAGCAATAATAAAGGAATCAGCCCTGAAAATAAATTATATTTTGGTTTCATTTCTTTCTTCACTCAATCAAGACACAAATATGTTCAAAAATGTTGCTTGAGACTACAAAGAAAGCAAAAATATCAGAATTTTAATTTTCCAGACATTCAACATGAATTGTAATTTCCGTGTATGGAATTTGATTTTTTATATCCTGTTCGATAATATCACAGATAGCATGAGCATCTTTAACAGAAGTATCTTCGGGCAGCTCAAGATGAAAGTCAATAAATTTCTGATTACCCGCTTTTCGTGTACGCAGATTATGAAATTTATATTTTTCGGAATACAAATATTTTTCAATAATTTCAATATCTTCCTTAGCAATTGATGCGTCTAGTAAGGGCGAAAAAGCTTTTTTTAATAAAACAATTGCCTCTTTTAAGATAAGCAGCGCAACTAGCATCGCGATAATCGGATCAAGGAAATGCAATCCGGTAATCCAAATGAGTGCCATCCCAAGTGCTACACCCAGTGATGTATAAACATCTGTTTTCAGGTGCAGCGCATCTGCTTCAAGGGCTAAGGAACCGGTTTCTTTTGCTACTTTGTATAACCTGCGGGAAACAAGTACATTTAACAAAGCCGAAATCATCATTACTGCAAAACCCAAACCCAGCGATTCAACCGGATTGTCATCTTTTATTTTTAGAATAGCTTCATAGATAATCCACCCTGCAGCAATAAATATCAGAAGTGCTTCAATGACCCCTGAAACATTTTCAACTTTTGCATGTCCATAAGGATGCTCTTTATCGGGTGGATTATCAGAAATTCTTACGGAAAAAAAAGCAACAATTGCAGCCAAAAGATCCATTACTGAATGTATTGCTTCAGAAATAATACTGACAGAACCTGTAATTATCCCAACAAAAAGTTTTGTAAGAATTAAAAATGAATTGGAGAAAATAGATAGTCTTGCAGCATTGATTTTTTTTCTGGAAATTCCGGTTTTCATAATTCAATCAAATCTTGGTTACAAAAATAAAAAACGAATAAATGTTAGCTTAAATAGTTTTTTAAAAGTTATTACCGTTTTATTACCATGGTTGTTTTTTAGTCCACAGTCCACAGTCCACAGTCCACAGTCCACAGTCCACAGTCCACAGTCTACAGTCCACAGTCTACAGTCTACAGTCTACAGTCTACAGTCCACAGTCTACAGTCTACAGTCCACAGTCTACAGTCTACAGTCTACAGTCTACAGTCTACAGTCCACAGTCTACAGTCCTCGGTCTGTCAATACTTATTCTCGGTTTTATTATTTTTTTTTATTATTCTGTACAATCGTGCCATGGTGCGATTCTACAGACTACAACTCTCAATCCCTCTTTTTGAAATTTTATTTTTTATTATTATATTTGCTTAATCTCTTTTTTTAACCTTTTTTATCTATGGAAAAATTAATTTTGGTTATAAACCCCGGCTCTACTTCTACAAAAATAGCTGTTTTTAAAAACAGAAAAGAAATTTTTTTATTGAATGTTAAGCATGAACGTGGGACCCTTTTACAGTTTGAGCGTATTGCAGACCAGTTCGATTATAGAAAAAATATGATAAAAGACGAATTGGTAAAAGCCGGTATTGATATTAATGAAATAAATATTGTAGTTGGTCGGGGCGGGCTTTTAAAACCTATTGACGGTGGAGTTTACAAGGTAAACGAAGCGATGATTCGTGATGTTAGAAATCCAATGGGCGAGCATGAATCAAATCTTGGCGGTTTAATTGCTTATGAAATAGCCAATGAAATCGGCAAGGGCGTATATGCAATCATTGTTGATCCTACCTGCGTTGACGAAATGGAAGATATTGCAAGAATTTCAGGGATTCCCGAACTACCCAGAAAGAGCTTGCTTCATGCATTAAATCAAAGAGCTGTTGCCCGAAAATATGCTAAAGAATTAGGAAAAGCTTATGAGGATATTAATGTTATTGTTTGCCACATGGGAGGCGGTATTTCCGTTGGCTCCCATTGTAAAGGAAGAATAGTGGATGTTAACAATGGGCTTAATGGCGATGGTCCTATGTCTCCAGAAAGAAGCGGAAGTGTTCCCGTGGGACAACTGGTAGAGCTTTGTTTTTCTGGTCAGTTTACTAAAGCTGAAATAATGAAGAAAATAAAGGGCAAGGGTGGTTTGGTTGCTTATCTTGGAACCAGCGATGCTATAGCGATTGAAAAGCGAATTGAAGAAGGCGACAAACAGGCCGGGTTAGTATATTCAGCAATGGCTTATCAGGTAGCGAAAGAAATTGGTTCTTTCAGTACTGTTTTAAAAGGAGAGGTTGATGGAATTATTCTTACCGGTGGCTTGGCTTATGGTAATGAATTTATTAATGAAATTTCCGAAAGAATTAAACATCTTGGTACAATCAGAGTCTATCCGGGAGAAGGGGAAATGGAAGCCCTTGCAATGAATGGATTCATGGCACTTTCAGGTGAAATTGAAGTGAAAGATTATGCCTGATGGTCTGTAGAGCCGAAGTATAAATAGCAAAAAAATTCATGTGATTGATAAATCCTGCTCTGAACTAAACAGGATTTATCAATGCTATATAAAAATCATGCGGCTTTTTGTAATAAATACTTTCGGGTTGTTATCTTACAGTTTTATCAACTTCTTAATAAAATAGCTGTTATTAACATTGCATCGGATAAAATATACACCTTCTGAAATATTTAACTGCTCATTACTTATTGAGATGTGATGCTTCCCGGTTGATTGCTTTTGATTTACAAAAACGCCGAGGCATTTTCCCGAAAAATCAAAAATATCAATTTTTACATTACTTTTTTCTGATATTTCATATTCAAAAGTGAATGAATTATTGAAAGGATTGGGATAAATAGATACGGCCAACAAATCATTTCCCAGCTCATTTACTGAGTAATTTGTAGAGTCTAAAATTGCCATTCCTGTTGTATCAACATAAAAATTCAGTCCTGAAAAAATCGTATCGGTTTCTGTAATAACTACAGAATAGGTACTATCCATGCGCACTCCGGGAATCTGAATATTAATTGAATACTCACCTTCTGGAAGCCCGGAAACTTCGTAGTAACCGTTCTCATCTGTTTGTGTATTGGCAATAGGCTCATCATCGGGTTCTAATTCCACGTAAACTTCAGCACCAGGGACAGGTTCGCCCACGAGTTTGGCATTCGCATCCGAAACATAAATCCCTTTACCTTTTTTAGAGCCTCCTGTTGTTTGATGAATATACCCGGAAATAATTCCAGGTCCTGTACCAATATCACTCAGTTCGAAAAGATAAACATAAATATACTCATAACTTCCGCACTGAAGATTGATAACTGTTGCGCTATCCCAGCTTACTACCGGTGTGTTTATGCTGTAAAAAGCACTCGCTAGTTGAGGATTAAGTGCATTATCAGGAATAACTTTAAGATAATAACTGCCGGTCGGAATATTTTCAATTAAAAAATTTCCCTGCATTCCGAAGCTTACATCAAAATTTGTTTCTTCAATTATTGTGCTGTCTACTGTTCTGTATAATTTAACATCCAGATTTCCGACAATTGGTAAATCGCCACCATAGATATAGCCACTAATTTTTGCTGCTTCCTGCAAATAACCTAATTCAATATGAGTAAAATTCGTACACCCTGCAGAGTCCGTAACTGTTACAAAATAATCTTGAGGGCATAGATTGTTTATCGAATCGCTGGTTTGCCCATTCGACCACAAATAAGTATAAGGAGGAAGCCCGTCAAAAACACTAACAAAAGCAGAGCCATCGCATAAATTGCTGCAACTTGCAAGCGTTTCGGAAATCTCAAGGAAAATTCCATTGGAATTACCAAGAATTATAAAATCTGAATTAGCACAAGCCTTACTATCTGTAACTGTAACGTGATAAATACCTGCCGATATACCTGTTAAATCACTCGTGGTAGCTCCATTCTGCCAGTAATACGAGTAAGGTGCAAGACCTCCGAATCCGGTAACACTAATAAAACCATTACTGCTTCCACATTGCGGATAAATTGCTGTTGTATCATTAAAAATTATCTGGGGAAGTTCCAGCAATACGGTTTCATCAATAATATGTGTATTACAACCATTAATATCCGTATAATAATATGCCACATTCAGCGTATCATTTTCTCCAGCTAAAAAAGGATTGAATTCATTATTACTTACAATTCCGGGACCTTCAAAATAGCCACCAGCAGGAACAGCCTCTAATACATAATTTGTGTCGTTTTTGCAATATTCAGTTTGTAAATTTAAAATAGACCCTAATATAGGCTCAATTATAGTCAGTGTTGCAATATCAGAAGTATCGGTTCCGCAATACGATGTATAAATATATCTGTATTGATTATTGTTTAAACTCATATCAATATTATAGATATTCATAATAGCGTTCTGAAAATTATAATGGTATCCATCGTTTGTACAATTATTCCAGCCGCTACCGGAATTAAGCTGCCAGATACCCGATGTAACTACTGTAGACGAAGCAAAACTAATCATCATATCCGTGTAGCTCCCGGCACATACTGTTTTATCATAGGGTTGTCCAACAACAAGATCAGAAGCATAAACAAGCAGCGTACCTACGCCTCCTACAATATATTTTTCATCATATTCTATATGTATTCCCTGTAATGAAGTTTGAGTGTTTGCAAAAATGAGATCCCAAGTCGTTCCTGCATCTTCAGTACGAATAATTGTTCCTCCGTTACCAACCGCATATCCATAAGTCTGCGAATAAAAATCAATATCATATAGCTGATTATTCGTCGGCAAAGACAAAGTTGTCCAAGTGCTTCCTCCGTCAATAGTCTTTTTGATTGAGCCTCCCGCACCGACAATATTACTGATAATATATCCTGTAATAGAATCCGTAAATACAAGGGATGTGTATGAATCGGTAACCTCATAAGTTAAGTCAGTCCATGTTTCTCCGGCATCTGTTGTTTTAAAAATTGTACCATACTCTCCTGCAATCCATCCTGTTGTTTGATTAATAAAAAAAATGGTATTCAGAGACGTTGCAGAAAGAGTCTGTGTAGTCCATGTTATGCCTCCATCTGTTGTTTTTAAGACAGAACCCTCTTGCCCGATAACAAAGCCTGTTTCATTTGTAATAAAGAATAACTTATTAATAATTGAATAAAGAGGCAGCGTCAAAGTTGTCCATGTAGTACCCTGATCCACTGTTTTCAGTAGCGTACCATAATCTCCTCCTGTATAGCCAATACTATCTGAAGGAAAATCAACACAGTTTAAATTATTATACGAGTTACTTGTTACTGTAATCCAATAAAACCCATCATCAATAGATTTCTGGATTACACCATAAGACCCGACAATGATTCTTACATTTTCTGAAGGAAAACACAGGTCTTTATAATCTGTCGTAGAATTAGTGGTTCGGGGGAACCAGTTGCATTGCGTGTAGGACTTGCCATAAGATAAAACAAATAATAAAGCAAGAATTAAGTTAAGCTTTTTCATAAATTACATTTTGAATTAATATTCTTAGTTTTGCAAAAATAGTTATTTTTAATAGCAGATATTATGCCAATTAGAATATTTTTCAACAAATTTATAAAGATTGGAACAATTCCCTATAAAAATGGATTCGTATCGTGAAATATAAAGAGTGTCAGCAAGAAAATTAATTGTCTGATAAATATTTTTCTTTTTATTCTTTTATCAAATTAAACACGTACACTTTATTTTCTTGTATAAGAACAAGGCTATACAAGCCTGCTGCTATTTTGTTCGAAATATCAGAAACAATAAGTTCTTCATCATTCCTCATTATTGTTAATCCTCTTATTTCTTTTCCTGTTACATCATACATTTTTAAAGACAATGCCCCTGTTGATAAGTCCTTGCCATGTATTCTGATTACATCTGTAAAAGGATTTGGAGAAACAATGAATTGCGCGTCAACAGAAAACGTACTAATATTTGTCGGATGAATAATATTAATATAATTATACAATACAGATGAATTCATACCGCAATTTTCATTTAAAGCATACAGTATTATAGTATAAGTGCCTGTTGTATCATACGAATGCCATGGATTATCATCATTGGAGGAATAGCCGTCGCCAAAATCCCACGTGTACGAATCTGCATTCTGAGATGTGTTGATAAATACAGCCGAAGTATTCGGGTATATCAGCAATGTGTCTATCGCATGAAAAGAAGCATTTGCTTGTGGCAACACAGTAACAGTAACAGATGCTTCATCTGTACAATTAAATGAATTGCTTACAGTAACAGAATAAATGCCTGAAATAACAGGAACAAAAGCAACATCATTCACAACATTGTTATTCCAGATATAGGTATCGCCACCACTTGCAGATAGAATGATTTCATTTCCGCTGCAAACCGTTACATCATTTCCGGCAACGGCAACAGGTGTAGGGTTAACCGTAACAATAACTTCGTCTGTATCGGTGCAGTTATCACTATTTGTTACCGTAACAGAATATGTTGCAGTGTTATCAGGAGTAAAAGGAACATTATTTGTAAGTCCGCCACTCCACTGGTATTGCGTACCACCACTCGCATTCAGCGTAACAGATTCTCCGGTGCAAACAACAAGATCGTTCCCGGCATTGGCAGTTGGAGCAGGATACACAACAACATCAACAGTCTGAGTAAGGGCATCTGTTCCTCCTGTACCTGTTACTGATAAATTTACGGTATATGCTCCTGAAAGCGTGAACGCGATGGTGGGATTTGCCTCGGTGCTGTTAAAAGAAGCCGGACCAGATATCGTCCACTGAAAATCGGTAGCGCTTGTTGAATTATTAATAAAATTAACAGTTGTGCCTTCACAGATATAAGGATTTGAGTAAGTAAAACCGGCTACAGGAGCGGCGCTGGACTGCTTCACAAACACACCGTCTGCAATAGTTGGAGTAGAATACAAGCCTGCGCTGTTTTGCGCTTTTACAGAAATATAATACGTTTGATTATAATTTAATGAAAGTCCTGATTTTACAAAATTAAGCGCAGAATTATTGTCTGTCCATCCCAGAACTTCAGTACCACCCGGTGTAGAGCCAATGCAATACCAATATTTTGACACACCTGAATGCGTATCGCTTGAGGCAGCCCAGTTTGCAGACATTTCATTTGTTACATAAATGGTGTCAATGTCATTACTCAGTCCGTCAAAAACCGCCGTAATATTTGATGGCACTGTCCAGTCAACATTCAGATCGTGATAAGAAACAGCAGACAAGTTACCGGCAGCATCGTTGCAGATGGATTTTATTTTAGCACCGTAAGTTGTGGGGTTTGAATTCTGATACCGGATATCATTTGTAGAAGCAGATCCTACAGAAACAGTTACAGAAGCAGCTCTTGAACGATAAACTTTCAATTCCCCGATGTAAAGATGGCTGTTTCCTGAACGGAAGGAAATATAATTACCTGTAGAATAAGGTGCAGTATCTGTCCAGGTACCAATCAGCGCATTGTCCCTGTAAACATCCATTTTACCGCTTATGCGATCGTAAATAACTTTGATATCATAAAGCTGATTAAAATTTGTTGTTACATTATCCACTATTTTTACCTGAGTAAAAACATCACTTGTAACCTTATAAAACTCCAGCTTGCTTGTTTCCTGACGGAAGAAAATAAAATATCCATTCCCTCTGTTAGTGAGGCTTCCGTTGTCGCTAAAAAAATGAAATCCAAAACGGCGTTGACTTGTACCATAAATGCCGGAGCCCATTTTCGCGGTAAAATGATACAAATACCTGTTTGATAAACTTTGATTTAATGAAGCGTAGATATTTGTATTTCCATTAGAAGTATCTGATTGCGTAAGATAACCTCCGGATGTTGCCCAGTTACCTGTTGAAACAGTCCAATCAGCATGCATGGCAAGGTCAAAATTATCTGAGAAAAATCCATTATTATTATTCGCTCTCCAATCTGTTCCGCTGTTATCAAGCACCTGATAAAAACTTTTTTCAAGCCCGCTACCACCGCTGTTATCACTGTCTGTAAATGTTGCAGTGAAATTTTCAGTTTTCCAGGTTCCGGGAGTAGAAATGCTTGTCGTGGGCGCAACATTATCGCAATTTAATGTTGTAAAAGAAGTACCGGAAGTAAAAGCAGAACCATTCCACATTCTCCAATAATAGGTTGTGCTGTTTGACAAAGTAAGTGGAGTAGTACCATCAGAAACAAGAACAAAACCAGCAGGACCTGTATATGTAGTAAGACCGCTTACCCATTTAATATAAGGATTTGTAAATCCCGAGTTATTAGCAACATGAATATACCAGCCGGTTCCGGAATTCGACCAGCTAAAAGTTACATTATTATCAGGACAACCAAGCGCAGCAGCAGTAAGATTTGTTGGAGCAAGTGTACCGCCACAGCCGTCAATAATAGCTTTTGTTGCAGTGCGAATTGAAGCCAACTGTCCGTAGAGAACAGTTCCGGGACAAGAAGTTCCGCCAACATTTACATCTTTATGACCACATATACGATACACAGTTCCTGTACCACCACTTTGCAATGTTATAGAAGCAGATGAAGTCGGGTCAAAGCCCCTGTAATCATACCACCATGCAAGAAACTGCTGACATTTGGTAAGCTGGGCAGTTGTAGGTTGCGTAACATCTGCATTTCCCATAAAATTTACGCCGATAGATTTTGAATTTGATGCGCCCGCATGAGCTCCCAAAACATCTGTTGTGGGCAAATTCAGGTTATGCCTTCCCTGATATAAATTTCCAAATTTATCGGTAAGATAATTATAACCGATATCATTCCATCCAAGCGTGTTGACATGGTAATTCCAGTAACTACGGGCAACTGCGGCACCATCTGTGTATGTATCAGGAGAAGCGCCATGATGAATAACAGTATGAGTTGGGACTATCGTTGTTACAGAATATGTTGGATTGTGGCAGGCCGTATAACTTCCGCACCATCCGCTGCGTGCAATGTATGTAGGAAATTCAGGGCAGGCTTTACTTCCCTCAACAGTTGTCAGTTCCGGCTTCCAGAAAGGGTCTGCATCCTGACTCATATCCATTAAAGAAATATAAATCTCATTCACTGAAATATCCTGAGGCATTTTTAAATAAAACTCAAGCTTTGTGTGCTGATATTCGTCTATCCCAAAAAGAACATTGGTCCAATACAAGCCGGTTGGTGTTTCATCTGGACTGACAAATGCATCATCTTCTTTAAAATCATTCCATTTTGAAGCGTTTCTCACTCTGTATTCAACAATAAAATCACCTCTGTGATGTTGCATTACAGGCTTACTCCATCCAATTCCAAATGCAGAAAATGGAATGGGCGCATCAATGACAAAATGATAAGCACCATCAGCGTTTTTCTGAGGAGCATCAATTGCCAGAAGCCGCATGGGATAATGGTTTTCAGAAAAAGAATTTACCACTCTCAGGTTGAGTTTGCTTTGTGCAAATACAGCATTGTTTATTCCAATAAAAAGGAATATCAAACTTAATTTAAAAATACAATTTCTCATACATAGAAAATTTAACGGGTAAAAAAGGATGAACCAGATTCATCAATTACAAAGATACAATTTTTAACATAACAGAATATGTTTAAATAAAAAAATGAAAATTATTTTTTAAATTATACATTGTGAGCAAAAAACATGAGTTTTCTTGCTGGCACTAATTACTCCTTTGGGGTAAAATAATCATTTTGAAAAATTTATGCGGGCATTATGATTGGTTGCCAAAAAGCGGATTTTTTTCGGTGGCTTCGACTTCGCTCAGCCACCGTAATATACCCGGGTAACTGAGCAGATTTTACCAGATCTAAGCGGAACTTTTCCGGTGGCTGAGCGGAACTTTTCCGGTGGCTGAGCGGAGTCGAAGCCACCGTAATATACCCGGGTAACTGAGCAGATTTTACCAGAGCTAAGCGGAACTTTTCCGGTGGCTGAGCGGATTTTTTTCGGTGGCTGAGCGGAACTTTTCCGGTGGCTGAGCGAAGTCGAAGCCACCGTTATCTCATAATATACAATTTCCCAAAACCGTGTTTGAAATATTTGTCTCCGGCAGTGGTTCGCTTCTCAATTGATTGACCGTTTATTGAAGTAATGACATGATAAAAATATACGCCGTTTGCAAGTTTGTCGCCAAAATCGTCGGTGCCATCCCAGGCATAATCTGTAATATTTCTTCCTATGTGAATATTCCCCAACTCTGCAAGGGATATTGTTTTCACAAGCTTTCCTGTAACTGTTAAAATCTGAATTCTGAAATCAGTAGGAATTTCGGAACCTGTAAGTTCAAACACAAATTTTGTAGCAGTAGAAAAAGGATTCGGATAATTGAAAATTTCAGTGATAGTTGATTTGTTCACTACTTCAAAATTTACAAAATAATCATTGTCGCCCGATTCATTATTGGATTTATCTTTTGCCTGCACGCGAAGCTGGTATTTCCCATCTTTTGGAAACACAGGATTGTAATGAATACGGAAGCTGTTATTCGGCAATTGCGCAGGAATCCACTTCATATTTTCTTCGCCGTTTTCTGTAAAATACACACGTTTTTCTGAACCCGTTTCAACCGAGGTAAGAAATACTGCAAAAAGAGACGTGTCGTCTAAAGCGAAATATTTATTTTCATCTTTAAGCTGAACAACAATTTCGGGTTTTGCTGAAACAATATCGCCATCTAAAATATGTATGCCATCAAACGTAACATCTAACAATGGATTGTATTTATCGCTTTCAACATAAAAAAAGCGCTGCGCGATATTGTTAAAATGATACTGCTCTAACTGGTCGTAATTTCCTGTTGCGGGATTCACAGGATTTGCCTCAACCCACAAGCTGTTAAGCCCGGGTAATTGCAGCGTTGAAAACGATACAGTGTCTCTTATCACATCACCGGCGGGATGAGGGCGCAAACGCTTCATTACATTGTAGTGCCTGTTATTGTTTTTATCCATTACCCAATAATTGAGAAGCAGGCTGTCCATATTGTACTGGCTGATGTTTTCATACGCTACAGAAAAGGAAATATTCTCTCCCTGATTCACGGTATCTTTGAAAAAATAATAACCTTTCTGCGGGTTCACAGCAGTTTCAGGAACTCCCCCGTGCATTATCTGCCACTTTTTTAATTGTGCGGGCACACGAAGCGAATCATTTTTTGAAAATATTTTGAACTTCAGATAAGGATAAATTCCCGTTCCGGTGTATTCGGATAAATTATTAATATCCGTTATATCCGGACTCAGCGTTAACAAATCAGTAGTATTTCCCGTATGCGAAACACCTATTAATTTCAAACTGACACTATCCTGAAGTGTAGGATTTTCAAAAAAACTTTTCCAGTGCAATTCATTCCATTGCGCCGAAGGACCAATAAGCTCTGATGTAATATCTCCATAAGGAAAACTCTTTGACAGGTCGGCAAACAGCGTTATCGTATCCGTGGGATTTGTTCCTACTTTCAATTTCGCAGAACTCGGATTTCCTTTCTGGCAGAAGAATATAAAAGGATAATTGTCGGGAACCGAACGAATATTTGTTCCGTTCAGCGATTCGATGGTAGTAAACGCATTTTCGGTCCAGTTCGACATGTGCCCGTGAATGAAAGAATAGACAAGAATATAATTTCCATTCGGTACCGATTGCAGCATATTTGCCATATTATTTAAGCTTGCGGCATCATTGGAATAAAAACAAAAATATTCATCAGGGCTACTTCTTTCGGGGCAAAGCTGATAATTAAACTGTCCAAAATTCTGACGATCGGAATACCAACTGCGAACCGTAAAAGAATCTATCACAGAAACAAGAATAGCGTGTGACATCCCACAACTGGAAGCACCTCCCATGCCATTACCCAGATTTCCGTTGATGCGCCATTGGATAGATAAAAATTCAAAATCAGAATCAGCCCCTCCCTTATTATGACACGTTAAGTCCAAAGGTGTTGCAATATAATTAAATCTGCGGTTGAACTTGTCGTATTCAATCCAGTTATAAAAATCATTTTTAAATTGAAAATGATGCGCCTGAGACCAACCTGTTTTTCCGGGAATGTAAATAAAAGAACTTTCTTTCCAGTTAGACGAACTAGCTCTTGCAACCTTCCAATAATAAACAGTACTGTCCGTTAAAGAAAACGGCACCTGCCAGCTTATTACACCTCCGCTTTGCACAACACTCGTATATTGGAACAAGGGTGAATTAAATGCATCGCAGGTATCAATTTCAAAAATATAATTATCATTCCCAATAAAAGGATAGCCTGTAGAAGCTTTCAGAATAACATTATTATTGGGATAAATGGCATATTTATAAGGCCACACGGGAACAATATCGCTGGAATAAATAAGAATATCCCTGAACGTGATGTTATTGTCCTCACAAATTTCAACAACAGATCCATTGGCATCAACAACAACTTTGAATTTATTCAGACCCAATCCATTTATAAGGTCAATAGGGAATTTCACAACAATAGTATCGTGATAATGATTGGCATAAACAAACCTGTTAATGGTTTCTGTTGCGAGTCCATCGGGAAAAATGCGCGTAACATCAACCCTGTAAAGCTGATTGGTTGCCATTCCTGCATTCGTAATAACGATGCGGACTTCAAAAGAATCTGTTTCTGTGTTAATGGGCTCCGGAAAAAAAGTTATTCCCGCGGGATGCACTAACAGATCGGGTTTTGGCTGATAATTAATTTTTATCGCCGGATCGCCGTGAAGCGTAAAATCAAGACAAGTAATAATTACGTAACTATCCGATGAAGTTCCCATAAAATTTTGCATAGTTTGCTGTATTGAAATACCAACGGGCTTTCCGTAATTATACCGTCCGATTTGATTATAAAAGTGTGTTGAAAAACCGTGCAAAGAAGAAGTATAACCGGGACCTACCGAAGCCAGATAAGCAATTACACCTTTGTCTTCAATAAGTACCCAGCGCTCGCTCATACTCGTTGAAGTTGTCTGATGAATATCGCCCGCAAAACATGAATTTGCAAGCAGAAATGGATACTTCCCTTTGTTGTTATAAAATTCAGGTTCGTCTATACTCAGATCAAAACCATTAGCAGAAGCATGACCGAAAAAAGTCAGCAACGAGACTCCTGTATTAATAAGATTCCGAATTGTGTCTGACTGGGTAATCTGAATGGGCATGGAACTGGTTTTGAAAAAAGAACTGACAGAGCCTCCGAACAAGGTATCTTCAATAATATTTTTATAAGAATTGAGATAGGTCATAAAAGCATTTTGTTCGCTGACATTGTATCCTCCTCCGAAATGAAGTACATTTTTCATCCATTCAACAGGCGTACAATCGTGTGTCTGGTTCAATTCGTATTCCTGAACCTTTTTCAGATAGCTGCTTAATTGTGCCGGTGTTTGAGCACTTATTCTTCCTGTAGCAAGAGCGGGAATATAATTTGATGTTGTAATTTTAGCTGTAAGTAATGCATCGCTGGAAAGATTTCCCATAGAGGGAACCAGGCACATATCATAAGCAGCGGTATTTTGCCTGTAAGTTTTTGCGTGAATAGATTTCCCTGCAAGCAATAAATATTGGGGGACAGAATCCCATTGCTGAATTGCAGCCCTGATAAAATTCCGGATACCAAGAGGATGTTTCGGAATGCCGTAAGCGAACTGATCGTACAACTCTTCAATATTTGCAAGCATGGCATTAAATCCTGTTGTATTGCGATGAATTTTGTATTGCTCGCCAACGCTCAGTAAAGAAGGATGTGTAACAATTATATAATCTGAATTTTTATTTCCTTCAAGATAATTTGTAAAATAATGCGATGCAGAAACCGGCTTTATAACAGATGAAGAAACAGATTCGGCTTCGGCAACAAGAATACAATTTCGTTCCATCGTATCATCAGGAATCAGCGCATGATAAAAACCCGATTCTAAGCTAACAGTTATTCTTTTATTATTCGTTAAATCGTAGAGTACAGGAGAGCTTGAGCCTGCATTAAAATTTGAAATCTGTAAATAAGTTTTAGAATTATTCCCTGCGGGAATTGTAAAACTAAAAGAATTTGCATTTTCAAAATCATAGGTATGCGGATAGACGACCTGAACATAAGAGAGCGCATTCATGTCTGAAGCAATACCAGGGTTATCTATGATTGAAAATGTAAAAACGTTATCTGGAGCAAGAGATACAGAAGGAATATCGGAATATGCTTTGCTAATCATGGTTCTGCCAATAAACGAAGTATCGAAATCAATATTCAAAAATTGCACGCGTACATGGTGATTATAGTTTCCCTGTATTGTTTCATTAATCAATGCATTTGATATTGCAGCGAAGCCAAATGAGACTGATGCATCCGACCCTGAGGAATAAGCAAAAGGAGTAGCAATTGTTTTGGAAAGCGTGGGGCTAGTTAAATCTATTGCAGGATGAAACCAACCCTCAGCCGCAGAAAAAAAAGGGCTTTCTTCGGGAGAATAAAAAGCAGAAGTATAATCGTAACGAACCGTTTTAATGCAGTATGGGGAAGGAATATATCCGGCAAAATTAACATCTGTTTCTGAAACGTAACGAAGATTATTTGTTGAAGAATTCGATGTAATAAAATAAAAATTAGTATCATTAATCATGCTGTAATTTTTATTCAGATGATGATTAAAATTATCATACAGCACAGAATCGAGCCAGCCGGTATTTTTTTTTCCGTAAAATTCTAAATAATTTAAAATTCCAAACTGCCCCATTGAAACGTAAATCGGGACTTCGCGACCTCTGTTAAAAAGTTGTAAATTTTCGGGGCTTATTTCATCTATAGGAAATTCGGCATTGACAAGCGCTGTCCTGTCAATGCGGTAAACGCCATCGCTGGAAACAGGAAACTTGAAATATTTCTGCGAATAATTTATCCACTCATTGCCCGGCTGCTGCGCAAAAAGCAATACAGATAACATTATCCCTATAATTGCAGAAACAAATTTCATGAACAAAATTTAAGCTACTAATATACGAAAATTTTAAGAAATACCATAAACCTGCCTACCCTATTTTTTATCAATAGCATATTTGAGGGAAATGATATTTGAATAAGGAGCAATAGACACACCTCCTAGGTTAGCAAAGGCGTAATCAAGAGCGAAGTTTTTCCACTTGAAGCCAACGCCAATGTTTGGTTGCAGGCTGAAATCGTTTTTATTGTTATAATTTTTTATAAGTTGAAAATTTCCAATGCCTCCACGTAAGAAAACAATTTTCTTATAATTTGCCTCAAAACCGAGATGCGGATCAATAGAAACAGGGTCGCTTTTTACAAGAACATTTCTTTTCCCGTCGAACGTCCAGTCGAGATCAATTTCAGCAGCAATTTCAATTTGTTCTGTTATGTCAAAGGATCTTGCGGCTCCCATAATTAATTTCGGTAAAGTAATTTCTAAAGAGTTTTCTGGAATCTCGTTTCCTGTCATGGTAAAAGCTTCTACAAGTTCTTCTGTATTAAAGCTCCACACATTAAATGTTGACGTAACATCGCGTGCCAGCACTCCGAATTTCCATTTACCATAATCATACTGTGCAGAAGCGTCAATGCCAAAGCCCCAGGCAGAAGCGAAATCTCCGGCTATTCTTCGGATAATTTTCACATTTCCTCCATACCGAAGTCCTTCAATAGGAGCTTTTCTTGCATACGAAAACAAAAATCCGTAATCAGCAACAGAAAATGATTTAATGCGGTCGTAGCGAATATTTCCGTCTTTATCTATAAGCTCAAGGGTATTTGGAATATCATCTACTCCGAAACGAATTCCGGAAACGCCAAAAGAACTCTGCTCGTTAATTTTAAAAGCTCCGGCAACATAATCATACTTAGCAATGCCTGCAAAGTACTCTGAGTGCATAAGTCCAATCTGAAGATTATTGGGAATAAGAACAAGACCGGCAGGATTCCAGTAAGTGGAGGTAATATCATCAGATAGCGCAACAATAGAATGAGACATACCAAAAGCTCTTGCTCCAACTCCAATAGAAAGAAATTCATTGCTGTATTTTACCTGCGCATTCAGGAAAGATGAAAAGATAAAAGATGAAAAGATAAAAGATAAAAAGATAAAAGATGAAAGTTTTTTCAAAATTGGGAGGCCTGTCTTGCATGGATAGGAAGCGCCAGAATTAACTGTAGTCTGTATGCTGCTGCAACATTCCTTACGTGTAAAAATATTACGAATATTATACTTTTTAGAGGCACTTATCATTATATCAATTTTAATCCTTCTTAAAAATTTTACTAAACTACAAAAAATAACTTATTTTTGTCAAAATTATTTCATTTAAAGTCAAAAAAAATTGGAAAACAGAAAAGGTATCATACGGCACGTTCCGAATACAATTACATCTTTAAATCTTTTTTCGGGCTGTATTGGTATATTGCTCGCTTTTGAAGGACATTTGATGCTGGCCTCAGCAATGATAGGAATTGCAGCAGTTTTCGATTTTTGCGATGGCTTTGCTGCGCGTCTGCTTAAAGCCTATTCCCCAATGGGAAAAGAATTAGATTCACTTGCAGATATGGTAAGTTTTGGGGTATTGCCTTCTGTTATTGTATACATACTTCTTAAGCAAAGTCTGGGAATATATCAATTTTCATTTGACCTAAGTATTAAAGCGATACTCGTGTTACTTTTCCCCTTTATTATTGCAGTCTTTTCAGGTTTACGGCTGGCAAAATTTAATATTGACGAAAGACAAACAGAATCTTTTGTAGGATTACCAACACCAGCCAATGCTATTTTTCTTGGTTCCCTACCCCTAATTTCCGGGATGGGAGAAAATGCTTTTTTCAACGGAATTATTCTAAATCCATGGTTTCTAATAATAAGTTCATTATTCCTGAGCCTTATGCTGGTGGCTGAATTTCCTATGTTTTCACTCAAATTCAAAAGTGCCGGTTTCTCTAAAAATAAATTACGTTATATTTTTATTTTCATTTCTGTTTTTTTAATAGTATTATTGCAATATGTTGCCATACCGCTGATTATTGTTCTTTTCATCTTATTATCAGCAGTAAACAACTGGATTTATAAATTTTAACATTCGTTTTATGAAATTTCTTGCTGAAATAAATGTCATGCCCCTGAAAGCGCTTTTAGACCCACAGGGCAAAGCTGTTACTTCTACCATGCAAAGAACAGGTTACCCTACAGTATCGCATGTGCGCATAGGAAAACATATCACTTTGGAAATAGAAGCGGAAAATCAGGAAGATGCTCGAAAAATACTTGAAAATGTATGTGATAAAATGCTTTCGAATCCGATAATGGAAGATTATGAAATCGTCTTCAAGTAATGTTTGTCCCGAATGTCCGATTTCTGCGTTATACTTATAATAAAAACCAGTCATTTACATAAGTAAACTCTTGATTTTTATTATTTCGAAAGCATTTCGGCAAGCTCAATGTATTACCTTGAACTCGAACATTCTGAACTAAACACATACTTTTTGAGCAGTCACTTAATAAGACCAACAAAATGCTTCAGAAACAATACTTATTTCAACAATCTTTAATAAAAGGCTAAAATAGCCTATGTATTTGTTTGAAAATTTAAAATAAAAAAAATGAAAAATTTCTTCATTCCAATTATTATTTTATCCCTGATTTTTGTATGGTCGTGTCAGGAAAAAGAAAATCCAACAGGAATTAAAACGGATAAGAAAATTCTTACATATAATAACATTGTTCTGAAACTAAATAAGGATACCCTCAAAAACAATAAAGTTGAAATGGACAAAGAGCTTATAATAAATATTGAAGGACTTGATGGTTTTACAAAAATCAATGAAGTTGTTTTTATTGGTTGCTTTGTTCAGGTTACAGATGAAAAAAATAATCCGATTGTAAGTTATAAAGATTTATATTCCTATTACGATGTGAGCGGTATCACCCCTCAAGATATAAAAGACAAATTCAGCATGACTATCGGCATTAGACCACCCATGGCAAAAGGAGGTATTTACAAATGGAAAAGCCGCATCTGGGACAAAAAAGGAGATGGCGAATTGAATATTGAGTTTGATTTTAAGGTGCGAGGGAAATAGTGGGAAGAGGTTGCAGGTTGCAGAGGTTGCAGAGGTTGCAGAGGTTGCAGAGGTTGAGTTAATTTGAGCCCAGAACCGTTTTGTTTAATTCTCTATATTGCTGAAATACTTCCACAAAGGGTCATCCGGAACAGGAGCTGTAATTACCACCATTTCTTTTTTTACAGGGTGAAGAAAACTTATTTTAAAAGAATGTAAACAAATACCTCCATCCTTATTAGATCTGGGTGCGCCATATTTTAGATCTCCTTTTATTGCACATCCTATTGTTGCAAGCTGGCAGCGAATCTGATGATGACGACCTGTTTCAAGATTTATTTCAAGAAGAAAATAATTATCCGATTTTTTTAAAAGTTTATAAGAAAGTACTCCCTTTTTTGAATCTTTTACCTCTTCATTATGAGCATAGGACTTGTTCGTTTTTGTATTTCGAGAAATATAATGAGTAAGTTGTCCCTTTTCCATTGAAGGCTCGTTCTGAACAATTGCTTTGTAAATTTTAACGACTTCGCCTTTTTTAAACATTTCATTCATTCGGGTAAGCGCTTTGCTTGTTTTTGCAAACAACACAAGGCCGCTCACAGGGCGATCTATACGGTGAATAACGCCGATAAAGGCTTCTCCCTGTTTCTGGTATTTTTCTTTCAGATACTTTTTTACAAGCAGCTCCAGAGAAACATCTCCGGTAATGTCTTCTTGTACAATATCTCTAGGTTTTTTATTAACCGCCAGCAGATGATTGTCTTCATATACTATTTCTAACACTTGCTCCTTCATATTATTGCTCTTTCATACTGTCCAGAACCTTTTGCACTTCAAGTTCTGTATTGTGTAGTTTTTCTTTACAAAGTTTTATTAATGCCGATACTTTTTTTACTTCTTCTGCAAGATCATCCACATCGAGTTCCTGTGTTTCAATTTTCTCAAGAATCTGCTCTATTTCAGCAATTGCCTCATTGTACGTTTTTGTTTTTTTTGCCATTATTTTAAATTTTTATATGAATATCCTTGAATTTACCTAAAAATAATATTATTGATTCATAATCATTGTTGTCCGATAAAAATTTATCATTCACGTTAAATATGTCACTATAACTCATTTTGATGACAGGGCACTCCTATGGAGCTTCTTTTTATTAAAAAAATTAATATTTCCATAAACAGTTCGTCCCTCTGGGACTTAAAATTAAGGAACTCCATAGGAGCGCCCTGTTTATTTATCGGACAATAGTGATTCATAATGATAAACTTAAATTTATACCGTAAACATTATTAAAAAGGCTTTTCGAAATGATGTCAATTTTAATTTTTGGGTATTTATACGGATAATCATAAATTTTTATGTCTACTTTGAAATTTATATTTTTTTCAAAGCTGATTCCATATCATTATTCTTATCTGAAACCGCATGATTTTCCTGCAATATTCTGGCGATATTCGTTGTGTGGCGGTTAATAGATTTCATCATCTCCATAAACTCGACATGAATCTCACTGCTTTCAACCGACTGACGAATATCTTCTTTCACACGCGAAAGATGCGATAATTCAAACTCGCTTGCAAGTTCAGAATATTTTTTAAATTTCTTCTTCATTACTTTAGCTTTTTCAAGGTTTACATCCCTGAAAACCTCAATAGCCCTGTTAATCTGCTTAACCATTTTCACATGATACGCGCAGAGTTCTGCTTTTCCCTGCTCTGAAAAATGCAAATCTGAATTTATCCATCGCTCTGCATACCCGGCTATATTTTTTGAAACGATATCTCCGATATGCTCCAGCTCTCTTACAACAGACATCATCTGAAATGCCTCTTTAACTCTATCTTCCTGCGCTGTTTGCTGACTAACTTTAATAAGATATTTATTTATTTCCGCGTATAAATAATTCACCAGCTTTTCTTTCGATTCGATAAGTTTTAAAGCCACATTGCTTTTATCAGTAAAAGGGAAAATACATGCCGATGACATTTTATGAATCGTTTCAGCCAATCTGATTGTTTCTTGTTTTGCTACATTTAACGCAAGCGTTGGTGTTGTTATAAGATTATCGTCTAGAAATAATAATTTAAGCGAATCGTCTTCAGCATCCTTCTTCAAAGGAACCATTTTATTCGCTATTTTCGCTATCAGAACAGTAAATGGAAGGAAAATAAATGCAATCAGCAAATTAAAAAACGTATGTGCATTTGCTACCTGTCTCGGAACTTCATCTGCCAGTGCGGCAATGCTGCCTGTTTTTTCAACGCTTACAGGAGAAACATTTTTCACAAACTCTACAAAATAAGGCAAAATAATTAAGACAAGCACAACACCAACAAACTTAAACAAAACTTGAGAAGCAGCCACTTTTTTCGCTTCCCTGCTTGTACCTGCTGCTGCAATAACCGCAGTAACAGCAGTACCAAGATTCGTTCCGAGCATTAAAGCGACACCGGCTTCAATAGATAATATTCCCTGAGATGCAAGCAAAATGATAATCCCGATAAATGCGCCGCTGCTTTGCACGATAGCTGTGAATGCTGTGCCTATTATTATTCCTAGAAAAGGATTATCAAGACTTTGTAAAACATCAATAAAAGGTTGGTACGTTTTTAAGGGAGACAAGGCATCTGCCATGATATACATTCCAAAAAACAACATTCCGAATCCCATGATGGTTTCACCAATTTGTTTTACTTTCTGCATGCGAATAAACAAAGTCATTATAAAGCCCATAGCGACAAGTAGCAACGAAAACTCAGTAATTTTAAAAGCAATCAACTGGGCGGTAATCGTTCCCCCGACTGAGGCGCCAAGAAGAATTCCTATAGTTTGCGTATACGCCATCATGCCAGCCTGCACAAAACTGATGAGCATAATTGCGGTAGTTGCACTGCTCTGCGTGAGACCAGTTATAAAAGTACCCACGCCAAAAGCAATAAAACGGTTATTTGTAAGCGAACTCAGAAAAACCCTCATTTTATCTCCGGCAGATTTCTGCAAGCCTGCGCTCATCATTTTCATTCCGAAAATAAAAATTACAAGTCCGCCCGCTATACCAATAACAAGCATAAAAAGCCAGTTGCTTTCACGCGCATAGAACTTATAAATTTCATAATTTTTCTGATTGCTGTTTTTTAAGCGAGCGATTATTTCATAATCTCCCGGAAGGTCTCCCAGTCTGATTTTAATCTGCGCTATACCTTTATTATTGGTGTAAACAATTCGGTCGGAAAGATGAAATCCTTTGCTTTTTGTAGGATGATTCAAATCTTCAAAATAGACCGGGACTCCGGCAACAGGATTATTCTTTTCATCAAGAATCAATACGCTTACAGGATTTAATAACTCTTTCCCAATTGTCTGGTGCTGATTATCGCCTGACTTGCCTGATCCATCCATAACTGATTTGACAATATAGCATGAATCATTTATCTCTGAAGAAAATACATTTTCATGCGAAATTGCAAAAATCAATACGCAAAATAATATTGAAAGAAATTTGTAGTACATTATATATTTAACTTTTTTATGCAAAATGTTTTTCTACAGTCTACAGTCTACAGTTTACAGTCTACAGTCCTCAGTCCTCAGTCTGTTTGACTGCCGACTACCGACTGCCGACTGCCGACTCTTTCGACTGCCGACTGTCGACTCTTTCGACTACCGACTACCGACTCTTTCGACTACCGACTACCGACTCTTTCGACTACCGACTGCCGACTGCCGACTGCCGACTGCCGACTCTTTTGACTGCCGACTGCCGACATCTATAATACAACAATTTTAAAAACCCTTTAAACCTTCCCAAACAAGTCAAATTCTTCTGCTCCTGTGATTGAAACATTATAAAAATTTCCTGTTTTAAATTTTTTATTTTCCTTTTTTATTAAGACTTCATTATCAATTTCCGGTGAATCGAATTCTGTTCTTCCGTAGTAATAGTCATTATCTTCACGATCTATTAAAACTTTTGTTTGTGTCCCAATCATGCGCACATTTGCAGCTTCTGAAATTTCCTGCTGCATCTGCATTATCTCTGCCATTCTATCTTTCTTAACTTTTAAAGAAATACTATCTTTAAAATTTTTCGCGGAAAAAGTTCCTTCTTCTTCCGAATAAACAAAAACGCCTAAACGATCAAATGCAATTTCTTTTACGAACTTTTTAAGCTCTTCAAATTCTTTTTTCCCTTCACCTGGATGGCCTGTCATCAAAGAAGTGCGCAAACGTATTCCCGGAATTTCTTTTCTTAATTTCTCAATGAAGCTGTATGTTTGTTTGCTTGTAATACCACGGCGCATATTTTTTAAAACGGGGTTACTTATATGCTGTAATGCAACATCCAGATACTTGCAAATATTTTCATGTTCATTAATTACAGGTAAAATTTCATAAGGAAAATTGGCAGGATATAAATAATGAAGCCGAATCCATTCAATTCCCCTGACCTCTGCAAGTTTTTTCAACAGCGCATCTAAATTTTGTTTTTTATATAAATCCAATCCATAATACGATAAATCCTGCGCAATTAAAATCAACTCCTTAACACCTTTTTCAGCAAGAAAATTTACCTCTTCAATCAATTTATCAATTGGTCGGCTTATATGCTTACCCCTTATTAAAGGTATTGCGCAAAAGGAACATGATCTGTTACATCCTTCTGAAATTTTAAGATAGGCAAAATGCCCCGGTGTCGCTAATATTCGCTCACCTATCAGTTCTTTTTTATAATCTGCTTTAAGAGATTTCAGAATATCTGCAAGCTGATTAACACCAAAAAAACCGTCAACTTCAGGAATTTCATTTCGCAGGTCTTCTTTATACCTTTCAGAAAGACATCCCATAACAAAAAGTTTTCTTATCTTACCTTTTTCTTTTGCCGCAACACATTGCAAAATTGTATCCACAGATTCTTTTTTGGCATCGCCGATAAATCCGCATGTATTTATAACAACAATATCTGTTTCCTGAAAATTTTCATCATGAAAAACCTTATACCCGGAAGCATCCAATTGTTTCATCAGAACTTCTGAATCAACTAAATTTTTTGAGCAACCGAGGGTAATTATGTTAATGCGCTTTTTCATTGGGTTTATTAATTATAAAGAGAATTTCAGGATTGTGTGTGTTTACATTTAGATTTTTTGTTGCAGGTTGCAGGTTTTAAGTTTTACCCGCTGACTGAGCGGAGCCGAAGTCAGCGGTTGAAACATGAAACTTTAAACATATTACCTAATCCGTTTCAATCCCTGTATTGCCAACTCGTAACCGGGTTCAACGGATAAAGTATAGCGATATAATTCTTTTGCTTTTTTATAATCTTTCAGACGCTCGTAGCATAAACCCAGATTATAAGAAGCCTGAAAATATTTAATATCTGCATCGTTTGCTTTTTGAAAATAATAAATCGCTTTTCCATATTCTTTAAAATATTCCATATAAATGTACCCGATATTAAACAAGGCAAATTTGTAGGTACTGTCTGCCTTTTCGAGCAATTCATTATAAGAAACAATTGCTTTATTAAATTTTTCGATACTCTGGTAAAACAGCCCGATATTATAATATGCTTCAGCACTCTTAGGTTTAATTTTCAATGCATTTCTGTAGTAATCAAGTGCGATTGAATCTTTTTTATCGGCATAACGCAAACCTAAAATAATGTATGCTTCATAATAATCCGGATTTTTTTCTGTACTAATCTGAAAATTAATAATTGCATTTGTCGTATCACCAGCTTCTTCAAGAACAAGCCCTCTGATAAAATAAGTCTGCGCGATAGTCGGATCAATTTCCTGCACACGGTTTAGATATTCGAACGATTTTTTATATTGCTTTACATAAAAATGCAATTGTGCCAAACGAAGCAGAACCTCTGTGTTTGAAGGAAACTCTTTGATACATTTTTCAAGCGCATCGCGGGAATTGCCGGATTGTCCCTTCATTAGATGCAAATCAGCAAGCAGAATAAAATATTCCGGTTTCAGATTTTTCTTTAAAATAGCCTGATTCATATCAGCAATGGCTTCATCTATACTTCCCGAAAAAGAATATTTTTTAGCACGCGCAAAATATAAAGCGGCATCATCAGGGAATTCGTGTAAGGAAGTAGTGATTTCGTCTACACTGAGACTATCAATAGATTTGCCATTAAAAGAATTATTTTGGGTACATGAATTAGCAAACAATAAAAAAAATGAAATATATATAAATAGTAATTGTATTTTCATCTTCATATTCATTGATATTATTTTAAGAACTGGTATTATGCAATACATTTTTCTGAAACGAATTTCACAAAATTATTATAATTTAATTCTTGAGTACATCCAATCTTTATTTTTTAAAAATTGCGATATATTCGTACATATTTTTTGGAATATATAATATGCAAATTATAAAAGTTTGTTGCGTTTTTAATTTTCAGTGCAATTCGTGTCCTTTTTATTTTTACGTAATGAGGTGTAACAAAAAAGAAAAACCCCGTTACTTTTCGGTTACGGGGCAAAAGTAAGTCATTTTTTTTTATTTTGACTGTTCTTTGATTTTTGCTTCAAGTTCATCTGCCAGTTCGGGGTTATCTTTTAGAATTTGTTTAACAGCATCTCTGCCCTGTCCAAGTTTTGTTTCATTATAACTGAACCACGATCCACTTTTTTTAATAATGTTCATTTCAACTCCCAGATCAATAATTTCGCCTATTTTTGAGATTCCTTCTCCGTATACAATATCAAATTCTGCTTTTCTAAATGGAGGTGCTACTTTATTTTTAACAATTTTGGCGCGAACTCTGTTTCCTGTAACCTCTTCGCCATCTTTTATTGAGTTCATTTTACGGATGTCAATACGAATTGAGGCATAGAATTTAAGAGCATTTCCACCTGTTGTTGTTTCAGGATTTCCAAACATGACTCCTATTTTTTCTCTCAACTGATTAATAAAAAAACAGCAGGTATTCGTTTTATTGATAGTTCCCGTGAGTTTTCTTAATGCCTGAGACATAAGTCTGGCCTGCAAGCCCATTTTGGAATCGCCCATATCGCCTTCAATTTCAGCTTTTGGAGTTAATGCAGCCACAGAGTCTATTACAATAATGTCAATAGCTGCTGAACGTATGAGTTGATCTGTAATTTCTAAAGCCTGTTCGCCATTATCTGGCTGAGAAATCAAAAGGTTTTCAACATCAATCCCTAACTTTTCAGCATAAAACCTGTCGAAAGCATGTTCTGCATCAATAAATGCTGCAATTCCACCATTTTTTTGAGCTTCAGCAATTGCATGCATTGCAAGTGTTGTTTTCCCTGAAGATTCAGGCCCATAAATTTCGATAACCCTACCTCTGGGATAACCACCCACACCTAATGAAATATCCAATCCGATGGATCCCGATTTAATTACAGAAACCTCTTCAACAGCCTGATCGCCCATTTTCATAATGGTGCCTTTACCAAAATTTTTTTCGATCATAGAAATTGCATTTTTAAGTGCTTCTACCTTACTTTTGTCGATTTCATTTTTTTCTTTTGCCATAATTTTATTTTATTTATTTGTTATTTATTTGTTATTTATTTTAATATTTATTTTAATATTTATTTTAATATTTATTGTTGCAGGTTGCAGGTGCAGGTTGCAGGTTGCAGGATAACCGAGGGTTGAGCGGAGTCGAAACCCAGGTTGCAGGTTGCACCATTTACCAAATACCATTTACCATTTTACCCCTCGTTCTGTACTGTACAATCGTTCCACCTGTGCTGAGCGAAGTCGAAGTATGGAACGATACTACAGGCCTACTTACCACGAACCGCTTACTTTTTTATCTGCCCTTAATACGTAAACTTTTCAATTTTATAACATCACCTTACTTAAATATTTGAACAGCATGATTTTTTGTATCAACTTTTGTGATAATATTTTCAATAATGCCTTTTTCTGAAATAATAAAAGTTGTCCTGTGCAGACCTTCTATTTTTTTTCCGTACATTATTTTTTCACCCCATACGCCATAATCATTGATAATTTTTTTCTCCGTATCGGAAATTAAATTAAAAGGAAGATTATACTTTGAAATAAAATTCATGTGTGATTTATCGCTGTCTTTACTAATACCTACTACCTCGTATCCTTTTTGTTGAAATCCACTATAATTATCTCGTAAATTACAAGCTTCTTCGGTGCAACCGGGAGTATTGTCTTTAGGATAAAAAAATAATACCAGCTTTTTGCCTTTAAAATCTGAAAAGCTTAAAACAGATCCATTCTGATCTATACCCTTAAAATCAGGTGCTTTATCTCCAATTTGCAGTTTTGTCATTATTCAAAATTTTCCCGAAAATTAATCAATTAACAATTTATATTTAAAATTTTTATCAAAAGTTATCTACACAGATTAGAATTAAGAATTAAGAATGGAAAAAGGAATACAATAGGAATACAATAGGAATACAATAGGAATTCAATAGAAATTCGGTAGAAATACGGTAGGAATACAATCGAACATCTATCGAACATCTACCGAACATCTATCGTTGCACTATCGAACACCTATCGAACACCTATCGAACACCTATCGAACACCTATCGAACACCTATCGAACACCTATCGAACACCTATCGAACACCTATCGAACACCTATCGAACACCTATCGAACACCTATCGAACACCTATCGAACACCTATCGAACATCTATCGAACATCTATCGAACATCTATCGAACATCTATCGAACATCTACCGAACACCTATCGAACATCTATCGTTGCACTATCGAACACCTATCGAACACCTATCGAACACCTATCGAACACCTATCGAACATCTATCGAACATCTATCGAACATCTATCGAACATCTACCGAACATCTATCGAACATCTACCGAACATCTACCGAACATCTACCGAACATCTACCGAACATCTATCGAACATCTATCGAACATCTACCGAACATCTACCGAACATCTATCGAACATCTATCGAACATCTATCGTTGCACTATCGAACATCTATCGTTGCACTATTGAACATCTATTATATTTTAGGTATGACATCAGAAAAAGAAAAATTTTGAATTGTAATAATAGAAAAAACAGATAAAAAGCAATATGAAACAACGACATACGTTTATTTTAATGTATAAAACAATATTTTGAGATTTTTTTTTTAAATTTGTAAGTTTATAGAAAAAAGATTTACTCTGAAATTTATGACGTGTTGGAATATTTATTTAAGGCTGATTTTCGCCTTATTCATTATATTTCTGAATACTCATTCTTACGCGCAGCAAAAGTTGTCAGAAGGAGAACAGGATGTAAAGAATAAAGCATACCAGTTTTTTAATGACGATAATTATGCAGAAGCACTGCCTCTGTTTTCACGCCTTTTAAGTATATACCCGAAAGACCCCGAATTTAATTACGCTTATGGTGTTTGCCTCGTAGAAGAAAACAAAGACTTAGACAAAGCACTTCAATACTTCAATTTCACTTTAAAAAATACGTTAATACCTGGAGCGATATATTATACAGGGCGAGTATGGCACATGAAATATAAATTTGATGAGGCATTATCTCACTACAAACAATTTAAAGAAAAAGCAAAAAAAGATGATTTGAAAAAATTTCCTGTGGACAGGCAGATAAAAATGTGCCAAAGCGGAAAAGAACTTATAAGATATGTTAGTATTCTTAATGTGGAAGAAAACAAATTAGTTAAAAGTAAAGATTTTTATTACTCCTATAATATTGATGATTTTGGTGGAAAAATACTTGTAAAACCTGAAGAATTCAAAACAAAATCCGATAAGAAAAAAGAAAAAAATAGCGAAAATAAAAGCCTAATGTTTTTATCAACAGAGTTGAATGTTGTTTACTATTCAAGTTATGGAGATAATGACAAAAATGGAAAAGACATTTACAGAAAAGTCAAAGATAATGCTACCGGAGAATGGATGCCGGCTGAAAACCTTGGCGCAGTAATTAACACTACTTACGATGAAGACTTTCCCTATATTCACCCCGATGGATCAACTTTGTATTTTGCTTCCAAAGGACACAACAGCATGGGAGGTTATGATATTTTCAAAAGCTCTTACGATTGGGAAACCAACATCTGGTCTGCACCTGTAAATCTTGATTTTCCGACAAACTCGCCCTACGATGATATTTTGTATATTTCTGATTCTAAAGAAGACATTGCTTATTTCGCTTCCAACAGAGAGTCTGGCTATGCAAATGTTTCTGTTTACAGAATAAAAATTGAAAAAAAACCAAGGAAAAAAGAAATTGAAAACTTTGAGGAAATTATCAGAAAATCAAAACTCGAAGTTGTTTCTCCTATGCTCTCTATGAAAGACAGAGATGAAAATATTAAAATTACAGAGGATAAAAATCAGGGTACAACAAATAATAATTTCAAGGAGGGAAAATATACATTCAATGAATTAACTTATTCCGAAAAATTAACACAGGATGAAGTTTATCAGGAAGCAGATAATGATGCAAAAGCTTTGAATAATGAATCAAAGGAAATGCAGAAAATGGCTGCTATTGTAATGCATGTTGCCGACAATAAAAATCAAGAAGCTGATGAAAAACTGAAAGAATACGAAAAAGTTAAAACCAAAGATAAATCAACAGCCGAAAAAATAAAAAAAGAAGCAGATAAAGCCACCAGAGAAGCAGTTATCTCTTTTAAGCTTGCTTTAAACCTGAAAAATATTTCTGAAGATAAGAAAAAAGATGCAAAAGATGCCGACGATTTTTTAAAAGAATTAAGCTTTAATAAAAAAAGAGAAGTAAAAGATCTTGTTAGTGATTTAAACGCACACAGAAAAAAAATAAGCAGGAAACAAAAAAATTATACTACTGTTGAAAAAGAAATGTTAAATGCAAAAGTTCTTTCTACAGATTTGGGAAAGCAAAGAGATTCCAAAACAGCAGAAGTGGATGCCATAAAAAATGTGGTAATTGATGTTGAGAAAAAAATTGAAACTGCAAAATCAAAAATTAAAAACGAGATTAATACTGCAACAAAAATAAAACTCGAAGAAGAAATAAAAGATCAGGAAATTCTGCTTTCGTCAAAGAAAAAACAAGAGCAACAATTATTATTTGAATTAGAACAAATAGACAATAAAACATCTACAAATAATAATGACATCGCTCTATACGAGGGGCTTATTCAGGAAATGAATTCCGGAAAAACAGAATACACAGAACCTGAAAAATTAGTTGCCGCTATTGACAATAATAAACTGACAAAGGCTATTGAGATCAAATCAAAAGAAATAGGAATAACAGATACCTCAAATAATATAATTGCAGAAAACAAAACAACGAAAGATACCAAAGAACCAGTTGATGATAAAAATATAAAAATTGAAAAAAACAAAGACCTGTTGGTTTCAAATGTGAATTATAAAACACTTATAGAAGAAGCTGAAAAATCTGAAAAACTTGCCGACTCTTTAACGCTGGTAATAGAATCCTCAAGTAAAAATGCAGAAAAAATTAAAGACCCTGATAAAAAACAGGAAGAACTGAACAAAATTGAAAATCTGAAAACTATTGCTGATTTTAAAAAGCAGGATGCAGAAAAAAAATACGCCCAAGCCAATGAAATAGGGAATACTTATATTGCATTAAACGAAATTGAGGCAAACAAAAACAAGCAGGATGATAAAACTACAGATAACAAAACCAACAATATTCAGGAAACGGATGTAAAAGAAAATAAAGACCTGAAAAAAGATGAAACAAATCAGAACATTTCTGTTTCATCGGGTATCGTGATGAAAAGTGTTTTAGCAGAAAAAGAACAGAAGCAACTCCGCAACGACAACCCTGCATATAATAAAGTGCTGAATGAAGCTAATAAAGCTCTATCAATGGCAGACTCTCTGACAAAAGAAATCAGCACGAAAAAAACAAATCTTGATAAAATTAAAAATCCTGCAGATAAACAGGCTGAACAGGAAAAAATATCAAACATGGAAAATATTGCCAATTTCAAACGTGAACTGGCTGAAAAAAGATTTGTAGATGTAAATCAGCATGAAAAATCTTTCTTGATTTCTAATGGAAAATCTGTTGATATTTTTGCAGAAAATAAAACGGAACAAACAAATTTAAATACAACAGAAAACATAAATGACGCAAATAAAAAAGATGATACTGAAGCTAAAGATATCAAAGAAACAAAAACAACAGAAACTGATAAAAATGTAAAGAAAGAAGTGTCTGACCCTGCATTGGTAAATGAAATGAAAGCCGTTACTTTTGTCAGTACACTGGTATCGAAAGAACAAAACACGCTGGAAAAATCAAATAAAGAATACAAAGAACTTAAAAAAGATATTTTCAGATCACACGAAATAGCAGACTCTCTTTTTCTACTTGCCGATAATAAGAAAAAAGCTTTGGCAAAAATAAAAGACCCAAAGAAAAAACAAGCAGAAGAAGAAAAAATAAATAATCTCGAAAACATTGCAGTTTTTAAAAAACAGGATGCGTTAAAGAAAACAGCCAGACTTAAAGAGACCGAACAGGAGTATTTTGCATCCGTTCAAAAAGAACAAAAAGAGAATTTGTCTGAAAATAATACAGAAAAAATAAAAGATGATACAATAAAAAAAGAAAACAATATAGCAGAGAATAAAACAACAGATAGTAAACAAGACAATCCCGAACTGAAAAAACAGAACGAACAGATTGAAAAAGACAAAGTAATTCTTGAACAAAATACAAGCTATACTTCACTGATCTCTGAAGCGAAAAAAGCAGAAACACGCGCCGACTCTTTATCGAATGTTGCAGAAGAATTAAAAAAAGATTTAAAAACAATTGAGAAAAAGAAAGACAAACAAAAAGCCGAAGAACTGATTGCTGTTCTCGAAAAATCTGTTAAGAAAAATCAGGAGGAAGCAGAAGCGAAATTCAAACAGGCAAACGATGTGGGCACTCAATACCTTGCAGAAACAAAAGCAAAAGAAGACAACAAACTTGCCGATAATAAAACGAATGAAATTAAAAAAGACGACAATTTATCAGATAACAAAACATCAGAAATCAAAAAAGATGATACAATAAAGAAAGAAAACAATATCGCCGAAAATAAAACAACAGAAAATAAGAAAGATGATTCCGAACTGAAAAAACAGAACGAACAGATTGAAAAAGACAAAGTAATTCTTGAACAAAATACAAGCTATACTTCACTGATCTCTGAAGCGAAAAAAGCAGAAACACGCGCCGACTCTTTATCGAATGTTGCAGAAGAATTAAAAAAAGATTTAAAAACAATTGAGAAAAAGAAAGACAAACAAAAAGCCGAAGAACTGATTGCTGTCCTCGAAAAATCGGTTAAGAAAAATCAGGAGGAAGCAGAAGCGAAATTCAAACAGGCAAACGATGTGGGCACTCAATACCTTGCAGAAACAAAAGCAAAAGAAGACAGCAAGCTTGCCGATAACAAAACATCAGAAATTAAAAAAGATGATACAATAAAGAAAGAATCTGATAATTCTGAAAATAACAATCCTGATATTAAAGATAAAAATAAATTCCAAACTGATAACAAAACTGCAGACAATACGGTTACTGAAAAATCAACGGCTTCTGTTAACTTAACTGAAACAGAAAAAAAAGCACTTGCAAAAGATACTAAATTCACAAAATTAATAACAGAAAGCAATAAAAATAATCACATATCTGATTCTCTCTTTGCATTAGCCAAAACGAAAAAGAAAAATCTTGATAAAATAAAAAATGCACAGGAAAAACAAGCGGAGCAAGACCAGATAACAAACATCGAATCCATCGCGAAATTCAAAAAAGAGTATGCTGTTAAAAAAATAAATGAAGCCAATGAATACGGAAAAGCAACCCTCGAATCAAATCCTGCTCTGTTAGCAGAAGCTAATAATAAAAAAGAAGATGAAAAAATTACAAAAGATAACGAAGTTAAAAAAACAAAAGACGGAACTACTGATCTTACCGAAAAAGGAAATGTAACAGAAAAAGACATTGCTGAAATCAAAGAAGCAATGACAAAGAAAATAAACGAAAAACAAAATGCTGATAAGGAAAAAACAGACAAGCAAAAAACAGAAGAAAAAAAGAATCTTGCTGACAACAAGGACAACAAGACTACAGATAATAAAATAACTGAAAACAAAGAGGCCAAGAAAAATATTGCTGATACAAAAAAGACGGATGATAAAACTCAAAAAAATATAACTCCTGTTTACAAAGGAACATTATCTGAAAAAGAACAAGAAGCATTAAAAACAGACGAGAAATTCACAAAACTGGCAATAGAAGCCCAAAAAGCAAATCATGTTTCAGACTCTCTCTATACACTTGCAGAAAACATGAAGAAAAAGCTTCCTGCTATAAAAAATGTTCAGGAAAAACAGGCAGAACAGGACAAAATTGCCAACATCGAATCTATTGCAAAATTTAAAAACGAATTTGCTGTAAGAAAATTTACTGAAGCAGATGAATACGGGAAAGATCTTCTTGCATCAAATAACCCGAATAACACAACTACAGAAAATAAAGATATTGTAGCAGAGAACAAACAAACAGAAAAAAAATCTACAGAAGTAAAAAATGATACAGAAATAAAAAAAGAAGTTTCAACAGAAAATAAAATCGTAAATGAAACAAAAAAAGAACTATTAAAAGACGATAAATATTCAATCCTGATAGCAGAAGGGAAAAAAGAAGAAGTTGAAGCCGATTCATTAGCCTACATTATTATTAAGAAAAAACAAAATCTTAATGAAGTTAAGGATGATAAAGAAAAAACGAAAATACAGAATGAAATTGCGCAACTTGAAAAAAGCTCTGAAACGAAACGTCAGAATGCCGAACAAAAATATGCAGCAGCAAATAACATGAGTAATGACCTGCTTGCAGAAAAGAAAGCAGATACTAATACAGAATCGCAATCGGATATTCTGAAAGCGCCTATATCCGAACAAGATAAATTTTGCAAAGAAAATACAGAAATCTTTAAAAAGAAGGAATCAGATGCGCTTGCATCTATGTCTGAAGCAAACAATCTTTTTGATAAGTTGACTGTATCCGTAAATGAATCCGATAAAAATAAAACCCGAACGGAACTAAAATCAAAAATTGAAAAAGCAAAGAAAGAATTAATTGAAGCATACAAAGTAAAATCAAATGTTGATCTGATAAAAAATACAATGTTAGCAACCCGATTAGAGGAAATGATTACTCTGCCTGAGGTAAGCAGCAATAAACAAATCGCGCAAAAATATAAAGACGATGCAGCCAATTTTAGAAAACTGGCAGAAAAAGCTAAAACAAATGCCGCGAATGCTTCAGATATAAATGAAAAACTTTCACAATTTAAACGCGCACTGGATTACGAACAATTAGCAATCAAGAGTCATGAAACGGCTGTAGACGTGCTTATGGAAAGCAAACCTGTAACATTTGTTCCTGCGTCAGAATTATTGACCGTAAATACGAATGATGCATATATGCAAATCCGCAAGGTAGAAGAAGAAATAAACAATGAATCAAAGGAACCTTCTTACAATAAAGATAATGTTAAAAATGAAATTGTAACTTTATTATCTAAAAAGAAAGAAACAAAAACAATACTTGATGATCTGACCAAGCAAGCAGCATCTACACAAAAAGAAATGACTGAAATAGCTCAGATGGAATCCCTTTTAATCGAATATAAAGCAAACACTGAAAATGCTACTGACGAAAAAGAAAAAATCAAAGCAGAAAAACGTTTAAATGAACATACAAAAAAACTGTACAAGAAAAAATACGGTATTGCTCAGCAAATTGAAAAAGAAAACCAGCAATTATACAATGTATATTTAAAAAATAGCCTCAGTCTGCGCCCTGATGAGGATTCCCCTGCTCTGATTGAAGGAATGAAATTGGAAGCTCAGTCCTCTGTTAATTTCAATAAAGCAAAAGAAATTCGTGACAAAGTAAGCAAAGAGCAAGACCCGCTTGTCTCTGTTCCGGAACTTGAAAAAGCAGCCAGCCTCGAACTTCTTGCATTATCTCAACAAGAAAAAGCTTACGGGATTTATTTGAAAATTATTCCTGTAGAAAAGCAAGAAGAAAAGCTTATTGCTGATGTAAAGAAGGACGAAAAGAAAGACAACACGGAACAAATATCCGAAATAAAAAAAGATGAGAAAAAAGAAAATATAATCATTGAGAAAAAGGAAGAACAAAATATAATTCCCGATAAAAAAGAAACAAAAGAAAATAATGTAGCAGAAATTAATGAAACAAAAAAGGAAACAAAAACTACTGAAACGAAAAAGCAGAATAAATTAATTGCAGATGTAAAAAAAGAAGATAAAGAAAAAAAATACCTCACTGAGTTTGACGAAAAGAAAAAAGAAATTATTAATGTAGAAAACGTTAAACCGGAGAAAAGGCTTGCAACATCAGATAAGGCAAATATAAATTATGGTTTTTCTATTCAACCTAAAAAACATGCTGAAGAGAATAAGGAAATACCAATGAATGAAGCTGTGCCATCAGGTATTGTTTACAAAGTTCAGGTTGGAGCTTTTAAAACCCCAATACCTGCTGATGCATTTGCAGGGCTGAATCCTTTAGCTTGTGAAAAACTTGAAGGAAGTGCTTTTGTAAAATATCTAGTAGGATTATTTAAAACAGAAGATGCTGCTAAAATTGCCCGCGCAGAAGTTAGAAAATCCGGATATAAGGATGCATTTATTGTAGCCTATAAAGATGGAGTAAGAATTCCGCTATACTTAGCAAGAAATACGATAAAGAGCAAATCAAAAGATGAGCAACATGAATACAAAGAAATTGCAAAAAATGAAGTTGAAAATGTTACAAAAAATATCAATGAATCAAAAGCTGCAAAAAACACCCTTGTTTCAGAAAATGTAAATAAAAATAAAGAGATAAAGGGAAATAGTAAAACTACAGAAAAAAATAAACAAGATATCAAAGAACAAAAAGAAATCAAAGAAGAAAAAGAAAACATTGTTGCAGAAAATAAAAATCAAAAAGAAGCAATAAATAAAGAAGCAAAGAAAACGATTCCAAATGCAGTTAAATCAGTTAATGTAAAAGAGGTAAAAGGTCTTCTCTATACTGTTCAGATAGGTGTTTTCCGTAACCCGAGAACTGCAAAAGACTTATACAATTTGAGTCCTATTTTTGAGGAAACCATTATGCTTGGCGGCATTGAAGCAATTAAATACACAAACGGTATTTTTTCAGATTATCTTGAAGCCGTAGCTGCAAAAGATAATATCGTAAGAATGGGGATTAAAGATGCTTATATAGTAGTATATTTTAACGGAAAAACCATTCCACTGAATCAGGCCAATGTTATGCTGATGAATCAGGGGGCTTCTGTAATTGCAGATCCGAAATCAATTAATGTTAAGAGCGGAAGTAATGCAGGGACATTTAAAAACGAAGTTCAGAACAAAAACACAGGTAAACTTGTTTATAAAGTACAAATAGGCGCTCATAAAGGGAACGTGCCTGAAGATTTAATGAATAAATACATGCAGGCAGCTCAATATGGAAGCCTGAGTGATTATATGGAGAATGAATTAAAATGCTATTTAATTGGCGAATTTAACACCTACAAAGATGCATTAAAGATGAAAGATAAATTAATTGAAATCGGAATTGAAAGACCCTTTGTAGTTGGATTAAGAGGTGGTCAAAAAGTAACAGTAAAAGGAAATCAATAAAAACTATGGCAACAAAAGAAAAAATCAGAGAAGATCAGAATTTTAATCCGGAAATAGAAGGGAAATACTATCTGGTTTTACACAACGACGAAGTAAATACATTTGAATTTGTAATAGAAAGCCTTATTGATGTTTGCGGACATGATAAAATTCAGGCAGAACAATGCGCAACCTTAACACATTATAAAGGTAAATGCGATGTAAAAAAAGGTTCATTCGACAATCTTAAAATGATGAAAGATGCATTAACAGACAGAGGTCTGAGTGTTACAATTAATTAGTGTTTGTTCATAATGCCCGATTTCTGTGTTATGCTCATAATAAAAAACAGTCATTTACAACAGTAAACTCCTGATTTTTATTATTTCGCAAGCATTTCGGCAAGCTCAATGTATCACCTTGAACTCGAACATTCTGAACGAAACACTGACTTTATGACCTAATTAGTGCCTGCAAGAAAACTCGCAAATAATTAATAATCAATACGTTAATGTTAATAACTTTTTCAAATCTTTTTCAAAAATTCTTGCACAAAATATTTATTATGCTTAATTTTAGTGTATTAACGAT
>Ga0209417_1001310_pt1 | contig 46398 bp, 56 predicted proteins | sample RifGroF2_FD_184002 | JGI IMG/M metagenome (GOLD analysis project Ga0209417, IMG submission 184002) | Groundwater microbial communities from Rifle, Colorado, USA - Groundwater F2 (SPAdes) (version 2) | ecosystem: Environmental > Aquatic > Deep subsurface > Groundwater | place: Rifle, Colorado...
TTCCTTTACTTATTATTTTTTAACCCTTACTTTTTAATGAACTTTGTTTTTCTTTTTGTTTTTGATTTTTTCAAATCATATAAATTTATCAAACCTAAAGACTTTCGTCAAATTATTACGGTGGACGTAAATAGAAAGTATGTTTTACTTTAAAATGGAGTTTTTGGCAAATAACGAAAAGTTTATTTACAGAAATATTGATTTGTTATTTTTGTGGTGATAAAATTGTCTTGAACTTGCGGGCGACAGCCCCAGACCGACCACATACGTAGAGTTGGTCAGCAGGTTCTTTTTTTAGTCTTCGTTTAAATCCCCTTTGTGCAAAGATATGAACCTTATGTCTTTGTAATGTTTGGTTTTCCAGTATGGAATAATCGACCAGAAAAATATTTCTCCATTTCCGATTTTTTTAAGTATGATTTTAATTCTTATTCTATCGTTGATTACCGCAATAAAAGCCCAATATTTAACTATTTTGTGCCTAAAATCGATTAAGCCGTGGTTTTTTACTCTGATGTTTTCTATTTTTTCCAGATATTCTTGATAATATTTCATATTTTTTAGTACAGGCTTGATGTATTGCAACAGTTGAAATCTTTTTATTTGATTTTTAAGATCGCGTTTGCAGTTTTTGTTTTTGAATATTAGGTGGAACAATCCGTGATTATTTAAGCGTATATTTCCAAAGCATAATGATTTTATTTCTTTATTATTCTCAAAAAAATTTATCGCTAATTGCTTTGTTTGTTCGTATTCTTGCTGGTCGTGATTGATCATGGGTATTATTTTATACACATCTCGTTAAATCCAATTAAACTTTTCTTAAATTTTTCATAAATTATTGCTTGCGTATAAACTTGCAACTCAATACAATGCTTTTGATGAAGAAAGCGACACTTCTTCTTGAAGACGGAACGAAATGGAACGGAACTTTATTTGGAGCTGATAAAACGGTTTCAGGAGAAACAGTTTTTAATACAGGGATGATGGGTTATCCGGAAACAATGACAGATCCTTCTTACGAAGGGCAGATTTTGGTTTTTACATATCCGATGATTGGAAATTATGGCGTGCCGGATGATAAAAAAATAAAAGTTGGAAAAAAAGTTTTTAATGTAAGTTCGGTTTTTGAAAGTTCGCGAATACATGTGAGTGCGATTATCGTGAGTGAATATTCTGAAAATTTTAGTCATTTTGAGGCGAAGAAGTCGCTTGATAAATGGATGAAGGAGCAGGGGATTCCGGGGATTACTGGAATTGATACGAGGGCTTTGACGAAGCATTTGAGAGAAAAAGGAGCGATGTTAGGGAAAGTCAAAACTCAAAGTTCAAATCTCAAAGCCACAAGTCAAAAGTCAAAACTAAATGCGGCGCGGACAGACGATGAGGATCCGCGCGTGTTCTGGGACCCAAATAAGGAAAATTTAGTTGCGAAAGTTAGTTTGAAAAAGCCGATTGAATATAAGGGTGAGGGTAAGATGGCGAAAAAACGAGTTGTTTGCATGGATTGTGGTGTGAAAAATAATAGCATTCGAGCGTTTTTGGAAAAGGGTGTGACTTTGATTCGCGTGCCTTATGATTATGATTTTGTTGCAAAGGGTGTGAAATTTGATGGACTTTTTTTGTCGAATGGGCCGGGCGATCCTTCTATGATGGATTTGACGGTTGCGATAATAAAAAAAGTTATGGCAATGAAAAAGCCGATATTTGGAATTTGCCTTGGGAATCAGCTTTTAAGCCGTGCGTCTGGTGCAAAAACATATAAATTAAAATATGGTCATAGGTCGCAAAATCAGCCGTGCATGGATTTGGAAACAAAAAAATGTTATGTGACTTCGCAAAATCATGGATATACCGTTGACGGAAAAACTCTTGGTAAAGGCTTTAAAGTTTGGTTTGAAAATGTGAATGATAAAACGGTTGAGGGCGTGAAGCACAAGAGTTTGCCGTTTTTTGCGGTGCAGTTTCATCCGGAAGCTTGTCCGGGACCAAAAGACAGTGAAGAGTTATTTGGTAAGTTTATTGATCTTTTGTGAAATCGCAAAACTTGATTTTGAGCTTGTGTGACAATATAATTTTCCCAGTATATTAATTTAACCTCTTTAATATGACGAAAAAAATCGTAGCCGGAGTGCTTATGCTCGCGGTCGTTTTTGTCGCGGGTTGTTCCGTTTTTGGAACGTCCGACGATGCCGTATCCAAGCCAAAAATTGCAGTAATTTTGCCTTTTACAGGTGATGCGGGAAGTTATGGAGAAATGACAAAACAAGGAATTGAAATTGCCGCTAAGGAATTTGGTTATGCCGGTGAAGTAATTTACGAAGATTCAAAATGTGATCCAAAAGATTCTGTTAATGCTATGACGAAACTTGTTAGTGTTGATAAGGTTCAAGCAGTTATTGGAGATCTTTGCTCAAGCGCAACACGCGCTTCTTATCCTATTGCAGAGCAATATAAAGTTGTTTTAGTCAGCCCTGCTTCAACAAATCCAGACATTTCAAAGGATGGAGGCTATATGTTTAGAACGATTCCAAGCGATTCTTTGCAAGGTGCTTTTGGAGCCAAATTGGTTTATGACAAGGGATATAGAAATCTTGCGGTTTTATACAGCAATGAAGATTATGGAATTGGATTTAATACTGTATTGAAAGAGAATTTTGAGAAATTGGGTGGAAAAGTTGTTGCATCTGAAGGTGTTGAAAGAACTGCAACAGACGCAAGAACTCAAATTACAAAAATTAAGGCTGCAAATCCGGATGCCGTTTATTTTATTCACAACGGGCCAAGTGTTGCAGCAGGTATTTTAAGACAAATGAGTGAACTTGGACTTAAAGCTTTCATTGTCGGATCTGAAGGTCTTCGAGGTGAAGCGATTTTGAAAGGAGCCGGAGTTTCTGCTGAAGGAATGTATGTTACATCTGTTGCTTCCGGAACAAGCGCTTTCTTAGAACAATTTAAGACGATTTATACTAACGTTGAGGTAGGTCCTTTTGCCGCTCAAGGATATGATGCTTTTAAAGCCATTGCATTGACTATTAAAGATGGTGCAAAGACAGGCGAAGAAATCAAAGAAGCTCTCTATAAAGTTGAATTTGATGGTGGCACAGGTCATGTCAAATTTGATGCAAATGGAGATGTTCCTGGAACGTACGATGTCTTTGTTGTTAAAAATGGCAAATTTGAATTGGTAAAATAATGAATATAGTTCCGCAACTCATCTTAAATAGCATTATCGCAGGTTCGATAATAGCCTTCCTGGCTGTAAGTTTTAATTTAATTTATGGTGCCACGAGATTCTTTAATATGGCTCATGGCACCATTGCTATTTTTGGCGGATATATAGCGTTTTTCTTTTTCAAGACGCTTGGTTGGAATATGTATTTATCCGCTATTCTTGGAATTCTTGCCGCTGGGCTTCTTGGTTATATCTTTGATCGAATTATTTATTTGCCACTTCGAAAAAGAAAAGCTTCCGGAATGATTATGCTTGTTGCTTCTATTGGCGTTTTTACGGCTTTACAGTCGCTTATACAGATTTTCTTTACGAGTGAATTTCAAACGCTATCCGATATTTCAGTCCACGATAGGCTTTATACAATATTTGGCGCAACAATTACTCAGACTCAAATTTATATTTTGATAATGGCTTTTATTGTCGCGATTTGCCTTATTATATTTTTGAAATATACGATTTTTGGTAAGGCTGTTAAGGCTATTAGTGATGATGAAGAGGTCGCGAAAATTGTCGGTATAAATACTAATAAAATTATAGGACTTTCGTTTTTTATTGGATCAGGAATTGCCGCAATAGGCGGGATTGCAGTTGGTTTTGATACCGGTCTTAATCCTACAATGGGTATGAAATTACTTTTGCACGGTATTTCAGCTGCGATAATCGGAGGAGTCGGCAGTGTCTATGGAGCTTTTATTGGCGCTTTTGTTTTGACATTTGTTGCTAATTTTTCGATATTTTGGATATCCGGAGAATGGCAAGAGGCTGTAGCTTTTGTGCTACTTATAATATTTCTTATTTTTAGGCCTCGCGGAATAATTAAAAGATAATTATGAATTATACAGTTTATTATATTGTGCACTTGCTAACCATGTTTTCCATTTATGCTATTCTTGGGGTTAGTTTGAATTTGGTTGTTGGATATACGGGACTCGTTTCTGTTACGCAGGCGGCTTTTTATGGAATTGGCGCTTATGCTACCGCTTTAATTGCAAAGACTGCGGGATTTGGATTTTTTTCGTCGATGTTGATTGGTGTTATCGTTGCCGGTTTAATAGGTCTTTTAATTGGACTTGTTTTGTCGAAATTTAGAGACGATTATTATGTGATAGTTACTGTTGGATTTAATATTATTGCTTATGGGATTTTCATGAATTGGCATAGCTTAACGCGTGGTCCGCTTGGAATTGTGGCCGTTCCTCGTCCAAAGATTGATTTTCTTGGATTGCATTTGGATTTTAATAATAATTTATTATTTTTAGCGCTGGTTTTAGTTTTTCTTGCTTTGATTTATTTTCTTGCGCGATTTATTGCCAAATCTTCTTTTGGAAGAGTTTTGAAGGCTATTCGCGAAGATGAAAAAGCGATTCAGGTTTTTGGATATAATGCTTTTTATTTTAAGCTCGCCATCTTTGTTATAAGTGCAGGGATGGCTGCGGTTGCAGGATCTTTTTTCGCCTCATATTTGAGGTTTACAAGCCCAAATACGTTTGTTTTGATGGAATCGGTTTTGATTCTTTCTATGATAATTCTTGGAGGACTTGCGAATTTGAAAGGGTCACTTTTAGGCGCTTTTATATTGGTTCTTTTGCCTGAATTAATGCGTTTTGTTGGATTTCCGAATGAGATTGCGGCTGAGATGAGGCAAATTGTTTATGGGGTCATTTTGGTGCTTTTGATGATATATAAGCCGAGTGGAATCATGGGAGAATACAAATTGTAAATGACAAAATTTAAATGAAAAATGACAAAAATATAATTGAAGTGAAAAATTTGGTGAAGCACTTTGGTGGTGTTTATGCGGTTAACGATTTGTCGCTGAAGATTCCAAGAGGAGAAGTTGTGAGCATTATTGGGCCGAATGGATCCGGGAAATCGACTTTGGTAAACTTGTTATCCGGTATGGTTGAAATAAATAGTGGCGTTGTGATTTTGAATGATGCGGAAAAATTGAAGAAAATAAAATCTTATGAGATTCAAGATTTGTCTATTACAAGGACTTTTCAGGAGGTTCGGCTTTTTGAGCAAATGACGGTTATTGATAATTTGCTTGTTGTTTTGACGAATAGAAGTGTTTTTGGCTCGTTTTTTGAAGTTCATAAAAAATATCACTTGGAAGAGGTGGAAAGAATGCTTCAGCGCGTTGGGCTTGAAGCTAAGAAAAATCAACTCGCGAAAAATTTATCTTATGGGCAAAGAAAGTTACTTGAAATTGCGCGTGCGCTTCTTATGAAAACTGAAATTTATTTGTTTGATGAGCCATTTGCTGGTCTTTTTCATGCGATGATTAAAACCGTTTCTGGAATTATTAAGGACCTACGAAAAGAAGGAAAAACCGTGATTTTGATTGAGCATAATATGGATTTGATTAGAGAACTTTCTGATTATGTTTTTGTTATGGATGAGGGGAGTTTGCTTGCGGAAGGGGAGCCTGATAGCGTTTTAAAAAAGAAATCCGTTATCGAAGCTTATCTTGGAAAATAAAAAAATTATGAAAGAGATTTTACTACAATTAAAGGACGTGCACGTGCATTTTGGCGGAGTTAAGGCCTTGGACGGCGTGAACGTTGATATAAACGCCGGTGAAGTCACAGCTTTGATGGGGCCAAATGGCGCTGGGAAATCAACGATTTTGAAAGCGGTTTTTGGATTGGCGCCTGTTACTTCGGGATCGATTTTGTGGCATAATGATGCGTTTAAACCGATTCCATATGAAGTTGTTTATAAGGGAATTTCTTTTGTTCCGCAGGGCAGAAGGGTTTTTGCACGATTAACGGTTGAAGAAAATCTTGAGATTGGTGGATTCACCGTTGCTAATAAAAATGAATTGAAAGAGAGAATTGCCCGGATGATGGAGCTTTTTCCTGTTTTGAAACATAAAAGGCGTGAACCTTCGGGAAGTCTTTCCGGTGGGCAACAGCAGATGCTTGCGATTGCGCGCGGACTTATGACCGATCCAAAGGTTTTGCTTTTGGATGAGCCGTCTTTGGGACTTGCGCCGAAAATCGTGAAAGAAGTTTTTGAAAAAATTAAAGAAATTAATTTAAAACAAAAAACCGCGATTGTTGTCGTGGAACATAATATTAAATCGCTTTTAGGCGTTGCGGATCGCGTTTACGTTTTGGATAAGGGAAAAGTTGCGCTTCATGGGAATTCGGATGATATAGAAAATAGTGATATTATGAAGAGGGTGTTTTTAGGAGAGATGGAGTAGGAAGGAATTACAAAATCTAAAATCCAAAGGACAAACGGTATTTTTTTGGTAACTTATTTCTTGCTAAATAATTAATTTTATGTTATAATTGTAGTGTAAGTTCAAAAATAAATAACAAAAATAAAAATGAAAAATCTATTTACGCCTAATCGTTTAGTGTTTTTTGAAGGAGCTCCCGGTGAATCCTTTGTACCTGATTCTGAAAAGGTTACTGAGCATAAAAGCGATGAAGCTCTTAAGTTTCAGGCTAAAAAAGCTCCTGAATCTTTTGAGGGTACGGTTGAAGCGTATTTAACTCAAATAGATGCGGATGCTAAAAGATTTGAAGATAAAGCTAAAGAGGGTAAGTTTTTTGCATTTGGTAATCTTGGGGATTCTTGGATTCCAAGCATTGACGGTTTGAGTAAATTACTTAAAGGTAAAGTTGATTCTGCGGATGGTATGTATGATAAGCACGTAGCTTTACGAGAAGCTCGTTGTGCATTACATCCTGTGGTTACAAGGCTTGAAAGATATTTAAAACAAGCGGAAGGAGTAACAAAGCAAGTTGATGCATTTTCTTGGGATAGAGTTAAGGATTTTAGAGCGTCACTTGGTATGAAGCCGGTCGATATGTCTGATGTTCTTATTCGTGGTGATAAATTTGATATTGATAGCGCTGCTTCTGAAAAAGAATCCTTATTTGATAAAGAAGGTCGTTATTTTCAATATGGTAATTTAGGAGATAATTGGATTCCCCTTATTGATAATCTTGTTGGTAGATATGAAAGAAAATATTCAGAAGCTACCGATGCGTCTAAAAAGGAAGGTGTTATTAAGGAGGCAAAAACTGAAGTTGGGCTCGCTGTCCATAGGTTGGCTGAATATTTGAGGAGAGTTGAGGCTAAAACCGGTGAACGTGATGAGCAAAGCTGGGTGGCTTTACGTGGAATTATGGATAAGCTTAAATTTGATAAAGTAAAATCATAATTGTGATATACTTTTTCTAGTTTAAAAGTATTTATATGGATTTTTTAGGTGTGGATATTTTATCCACAGAGCAGTTTGATCGGGCGAGTTTGGAGCATTTGTTTGAGGTTGCTTTGAAAATGGAGCCTTTTGCAAAAAAGGAAAAGAAAGGGGATTTGATGAATGGGAAGATTTTGGCATCGCTATTTTATGAACCTTCAACAAGGACGAGATTTTCTTTTGAAACAGCCATGAAAAGACTTGGCGGAGAGACGATTTCCGCGACTGAAATTGCGAGTTCATCGATTTTTAAAGGGGAAACTTTGGCGGATACGGCAAAAGTTGTGGAAAAATTTGCGGATGTTATTGCGATTCGTCATCCGGAAAGTGGTTCTGCGCAAGTTTTTGCGGATAATGCGAGCATTCCGGTTTTGAATGCTGGAGATGGGCCAAATCAGCATCCAAGTCAGTCGCTTTTGGATATGTATACGATTAAAAAAGAGTGCTCTCAAATTGATGGATTAACGATTGCGATGGTTGGGGATTTGAAATATGGGCGAACGGTTCATTCGCTGAGTTTATTACTGCGGCATTATGATGTGAAAATTGTTTTGGTTTCGCCTGATGAACTGAAAATGCCAAAAGAATATTTGGAAAAGTTTGACGAAAAAGGGCTTGTTTATGAGGAAATTTCGGGTCTAGGAGCGGCCGTGAAAAAGTCAGATGTTATTTATATGACGCGTGTGCAAAAAGAGAGATTTACGGATTTGAATGAATATGAAAAGTTGAAAAATGCGTTTGTGATGAGTCGCGGTTTGATTGAAGAAGCGAATAAGAAAGCGATTATTATGCATCCGTTGCCAAGAATTGGCGAGATTTCGCTTGATATGGATGATTTTGCAGGATCTGCATATTTTAGGCAGGTTGAAAATGGGGTTGCGGTTAGGATGGCGATGATTGCTTTGGTGCTTGGGAAAATGTAAGTTTATGAAAAATTTAAGATTTGTTTAGAGGGATTTAATCTTGGTTAGGTATAATTTGAGTTGTATGAATGATTTACAAAATAACAAGCTGGTATTGTTTCAGTCAAAAAAGATCCGTCGTACTTGGCATAACGATGAGTGGTTTTATTCGGTAGTGGATGTTATTGAAGCACTAACCGATAGCCCTACGCCGAGGCAATATTGGGGGAAGGTTAAACAAAGGGAATTCGTCGACCTTCAGTTGTCCCCAATTTGGGTACAGCTGAAGTTAGAGAGCGCTGATGGCAAGAAATATGACACGGACTGTGTGAATACCAAGGATGCATTTCGTTTGATACAGTCAATTCCAAGTAAGAAGGCGGAACCGTTTAAGAGATGGCTTGCTGAGGTTGGGAAGGAAAGGCTTGATGAAATAGAAAACCCTGAATTGGCCCAAGAACGCATGAAGGCGCTTTATGAAAAGAAAGGTTATTCCAAGGATTGGATTGATAAGCGTTTGCGAGGAATTGCGATTCGTCAGAATTTGACTGATGAATGGAGGGATCGCGGGCTTATTTACGAAAAGGATTATGCAATTTTGACGGCGGAAATATCCAAGGCTACTTTTGGCATGACGCCAAACGAGTATAGGAAATACAAAAATATTTCCAATAAATCGAAGGTAAATTTAAGGGATAACATGACAGACTTGGAGTTGATTTTTACGATGCTTGGAGAAAAGATGACAATTGAAATTTCCAATAAAGAAAAACCGAAGGTGATGATAGAACATAAAAAAGTGGCAAGGCGTGGAGGTGATGTTGCTGGAAATGCGAGAAAACAAGCGGAAAAAGAGCTGGGACGAAGTGTGTGTTCAAAAGAAAATTATTTGGAAAATCCGCAGGATAGGAAATTTATTGATAATGGTATGTGATATACTTTAGCCGATGTATGATTTGATCTTAAAAAACGGCAAAGTTGTTTTTCCGGACGGCGTGAAGGTCGTTGATGTTTGCATTAAGGATGGGAAAATTGAAAAGATTATGCCGAGCGTTAAAGATTTGACGAAGGACGTGATTGATTGCTCGGGATTTTATGTTTTGCCGGGGATTATTGATGCGCATGTTCATATGCGAACGCCGGGATTAACTATGAAGGAAGATTTTGGGACAGGTTCGCGCGCTTGTGCGGCAGGAGGAATTACGACTTTTATTGATATGCCAAATACGCGTCCGCCGACTTTAAATAATGATGATTTGGATGAAAAGAGGGGATTTGCAAATGATGATTCTGTTGTGAATTTTGGTTTTTATATCGGTGCAAATGGGAAAAATTTTAATGATATAAAACATGTTAAAAATGTTGCTGGTGTGAAGGTTTATTTTGGCGCGCATTATAAAGATATTTCTATTGAAGATGCGGGTTTACTGGAAGAACTTTTTAAATGGGGAAAAATGCCGATTGTTATTCATGCGGAAAGCGAAAAAGGTTCATACGAAGCCGTTAAACAAGTTTTGCATATTGCGAAAAAATACGATGCTCGTGTTCATATTGCGCATGTTTCAACAGATTCTGAAATTGAAGAAATTAGAAAATTTAAAAGTGAAAAAGTCACGTGTGAAACCGCACCACATTATTTATTTTTAAATAAAAATGCTTTTCAAGATCTTGGAAATTTTGCAAAAGTTAACCCTCCTTTGCAAACCCATGAGGACCAAGAAGCGCTTTTTAAAGCCATTGACGATGGCGTTATTGAAATGATTGCGACTGATCATGCACCACATTTGAAAGAAGAAAAAGAAAAATCTTTCGAGGAGGCTCCGGTTGGAGTTCCGGGAGTTGAAACTTTACTTCCGCTTATGTTGGATATTGTAAATAAAGGAAGAATTGATATTGTGAAGCTTGTGAAATTGATGTGCGAAAATCCTGCGCGAATTTTTGATATAAAAAATAAAGGAAAAATTGCGGAAGGTTTTGATGCGGATCTGGTTATTGTTGATATGGATGAAAAGAGGATTGTGCGCAACGAAAATTTGTTTACCAAATGCGGTTGGTCGCCGTTTAATGAATGGGAATTACAAGGTGTTCCAAAGATAACAATTGTTAACGGGATTAAGGTTTTTGAAAACGGAAAAATAATTGCTGGAGATTTCCGAGGTGGTGAGGTAAAGTTTTTGCAGTAAATTTCAATAATTAATACATATGTTAAAAATAAAATTTCTTGGCGTGGAGTTTGAAAACCCAACAGTTTTGGCTTCCGGAATTTATCCGACAGCCGCAAATGCTTTATTACAAGCCGTTAATAATGGTGCGGGTGGAGTTACGACAAAATCGATTTGGTTGACTGAACACAAGGGGCATCCTGCTCCAACTTTAATTACAAATGCGAATTTTACGATTAATGCGGTTGGGCTTTCTGATCATGGAGTTGACGTGAGTGGAAAAGAGATTTTGGCGTATAAAGAAAAGATTGCGGCTGACTCAAAGAAAGCGCCGATTATTGTCAGTGTTGTGGCCGGAACAAAGGCTGATTTTGGCCTTATTGCTGAGAAAATTAGCGTTTATAATCCGGATATTATTGAAGTGAACATTTCTTGTCCAAATGTTGAATCTGAATTTGGAAAACCTTTTTCGTGCGATAAAATGGATGCTGCGGAAGTTACGAAAAATGTTAAAGCGAGAACGAAATTGCCGGTTATAATTAAGCTTTCGCCAAATGTTTTGAATATTTCGGAAATTGCAAAAGCTGTCGCAGATGCGGGAACTGACGGGTTTTGCGCCATAAATACGCTTGGACCCGGTATGATTATTGATCTTGAAAAAAGAACACCGTTTTTATCGAATAAAGTTGGTGGAGTTTCCGGACCCGGAATAAAGCCGATTGCCGTGCGATGTGTTTATGATATTTATAAGGCTACAAAGCTTCCGATTTTGGGCATGGGTGGGGTCGTTTCTGGCAAAGATGCAATTGAAATTATGATGGCTGGAGCAGGCCTGATTGGGCTTGGTGCTGCGATTTACATGCGTGGGCCAACGGCTTTCAAATTAGTCGCTGATGAAATGGCCGAATGGATGGCTTCCCATGGTGTAAAAGATTTGACTGAGATTATCGGAGTTGTGCAAGTTTAAAATCGTTTTTTAGATTGAATTTAAGGTTGGAAGGTGGCTATAATTACCCCCTATATTTAATTTTGCAATATGGCGGATGTAAATAAGCCAAAAGGTCCTGTAGAGGGTGGCGATGGTGGGAGCGATAAACCTAATGTGCCTTTAGAGCTGGATGATGATTTTGGGCGACTTTCCGGTGAGGTTGCTGAACGCGTTAGCGTAGCTTCAACTCCAACTGTTTTAAGAGATGCTTTGCCTTCTTTGCCTGAAGATCAAGAAATCGGTAAAACAGGAACCGTTAGATGTTCTGTTTTGATTATGAAATTAGCTGATCAATCTGTGGATGAAAAGATTAGAGTGTGCGCAGAAAATGAAGGTGGGTTTTTTGAAAGATCCGGCGATTCTGTGAGAGTTGTTTTTCGAGGAGAAAGAGTTGAGTCAAGTGCTGTTTTGGTTGCGACGGCAATTCGAAAACTTGGTGTTCCGGAAATTGAAAGTGCCGCTGTTATTTTGGCTAATGGTAATTTTAAAACGAAAAAGGGTCAGATTTTTTGGGACACCGAAGGCAAAAATATTAAGTCTGCAATAGACGCTGTTTCGAATATGCCTTCGACTGGGTTACACATGTATCCGATTAATAAAGATTTTATTGATATGCTTGAAAATCCAAGAAATGCAGATAAGGTTGGGATTGAGGCATTTCCTATGGGCGAAACCGGAGTTTTTGGTATAAAAAGTATAGAAAAACGCTATGGAAGGCTTCTTGTTGGTGGTCCAAAAGGTATCTATGGAAGAGAAAACGAAATGGGGCAAATGGAAGATTTGTTATCCGGTGATAAGATTGCTCTTGGTACTGCAAAATTGACTCTTACAGCTAGAGCCGGTGTTGGTAAAACGAAATTTATAAAACATGCTCTTGAAAAACTTTCTTTGCGTCATGAAAAAGCTTCAACTCTTTATGTTGCAGCTTCTGAGCCGAAAAAAGCTAAAGCATTTTCGTTTTTGACAGGATTTGGTGGATTTATTCCGCGATTGTTGGAAGTTGCAAAAATCAAAGTTCTCGATGCTGATAAAATGCCTGTATATCAAGAGTTGGCTGGTCTTGCATCTGGCACAAGTGAGTTATTGCAAGACGTCTCTGTCCTTCAGCATAAGATCAAAATTTTAATGGGGAAAATTGCTGAAGTATTTCCTCTTTTCATTGCTTTTGATGATCAGCAATGGGTTGATGACGCGTCTGCCGCTGTGCTTAGAGGTATTTTTAAAGATCCTATTGCTAACGTTGCTGTTATTGGTGCAACGAGAATCCAAGAAGGCGAGAATCCTCCAAAAGCTTTGCAGGAAGTTTTTGCCGGATCTAAGAATATTGAACTTAATAATTTAAATTTGATTGATGCTTCTCATAGGCCTACAGGTACATTGCGAGGATTTGTTAGGGATATGCTTGAAATTAAAGACGAAGGAGAGGATTTCCCGATTTCTTTTTATACATTCCTTGCTGAAAAATCAAAAGGTCATGCTTTGAAATTAGTTGAAGGTATTAATTTATTAATTAAAGGAGGATTTTTGCAAAAAGGTTCTGTTCTGTGTAAAAGAGGCTATAAAAATGTTGAAATCCCTGAAACCGAAGAAGCTCTTCTTGAATCACGTATTTCCAAATTACCAAGAGATCAAATTTTTATGTTGTTAAATTTGTGTATGCTCGGGCCTTCTTCCACAAAATTATTATCTGCAATATTTACTAATTCCGTTCAAAGAAAAGCTATTTTGGGGCTTGAGAGCAATGGGATCATACAAAGAGAAAAGGGTTATGGGTTTGATCTTATGTATCCAACTATAAGAGAAGTGATGTTTAAAGTTTATGGCGAAGATGTTGAGCCTTGTGCTAGAAGTTTGATTGAACCTTTTAAAAGAATAATGGCCGAAGGTTCATTTCCTGCCGAGTGCACTTCTTATAAGTTGTATGAATTAGCGCAATTGGCAAACGATTTGCCTACACAGATGGAGTGTTCGATGTCTGCGGGGAAAGAGGCTTTAAGTAGATATGATAATGAAAAAGCCATTGAGATTTTTGAATTTGCACGTGGTCAAAGACACGGGCTTCTTGATGATGGCTCAAGTTTTGGTATTTATACCGGACTTGCAAAAGGGAATTCTCAAATGGGTGACTATTCTGCAGCAACTGCTCATCTAGAGAGCGCTTTGGGGTATCTTAATCCTGATGATGTAGATATGGTTTTTGAATTTCATACTGCTTCAAGAGATGCTTTTTATTCTGCGCAAGATATTAAAGGACTTGAAGAGGCCTGTGAAAGATCCTCTAGAATAGTGGATTCGAAAGAGAAAAAAGTTAGTGCACAAATATATGATACGGAACGTTTTAAAGTGGATTTTGATATTGCCAGATGCTTTTATTTGAAAGCTGCATCAAAAGACTCTGAATTTGTTCCTTTTAGTATGGTGAGAATAAAACTTGAAGATTTGCAAAAAAGAATAGGGCTCTATTCTTATATAGATCCTGATGGGCGTTTTAGTAGAGAGATTAAGAGATTTATTGGTTTGACTCATTATCTTGAGCACGGGCGTGTTGATTCGGATGCGGCAGTTGTTGGTAATGTTAAAGTGATAAATGATAGTTATTGTAATGCGATTGTTTATTTGGAGCAGTTTTTAGCGGAATGGAGAGAGAGCCCATCCGGTACAAATCCAAAAGCTGTTATATCTGCTTTGAGATGCTGTGGTTATGCAAAGGCTATGCTTGGAGATGTCGGTTATAGTGTTTTATTTGATGAAGCCGCTACTCTTGCTATAAAATACGGTGATTATTCAGCGGCCGCTGATGCATTGAATATATTTGGTGGCGCCGAGGTAGATCTTTATAGAAGAGAGGGAGGGGAGGATGTTAATTTATTGCATTCTGCCTTGCAGCATTTTAAAGAAGCTGAAAGAGAAATGAATTTGCTCAATTCGAAGCCTTCATGGACGGTTAGATCCGTATCTCATAATAAGGCTCAGGCGTATTATTCTTTGGGTCTATTGTCAAGCGGTGATGAGAGTGGTGAAATGTTTGCGCAGGCATTTAAAACTTTAGAAAAAGATTCCATAGCTCATAGAAGAGGAGGGTCTGACCACCTTTCTCGGTATATTGTTCCGCTTATTGCTCTTTTAAGGAAAGCTGATGATAGCGGAAGGGTTGATCGTACAATGCGTATGTCTTCTTTTGTTATTAGTGGTGAAGATATCGCTGAATCTATTGGTTATATACATGGGCAAATTGATACGCAATCTAATACGTCTGATGGTTTTACAGATGTGCTTGCGAATAAACTTGAGGCTTTGTTTTATATGTTGCAATCGCGCGATACTGCCAATTTGATAAGGACTTACAAGGTTATCGCGAAAGAGATCAACAGTATTCATCCCGTGAAGGTTCCAGGCCATGGTATTCGGTATTTTGCGCAAAAACCCGGTGCGACCGAAGAAACGCCTTATGACATGAGAAGACTGTATGGACATCTTATTCCTTTAGCGACTTTTATCTTGAATGTTGTAAAAGAGAGAGGCGTTCCTATTGATAAGGCTGTAGGCGGTATGAATCCTAAATATGTCGATGCTTCAAAGGGACATTTAAATATGAATATTGGGATTAGTTCTGATAGTTCACGCTTAAAGCGCGTCCTTAAAATAGAACGCGCTAGTGTTTCAACTTTATTCCCGGACCCTGCTTCAGAAACTGATTAAGAATTAATTTATCTAGGCATCCACGGGGTTGGATCTAAAATTTTGATCCAAGAAGAGCTGTTTAAAGAAGAAGTTGCTGATTGAGTTGTTGTTCTTTTTAGTTGAGTTGTGTTTGTCGTTGGAGTTAAAACCGCGGCTTTGCCGTCTTGACTTTTCCACATGTTATTAAGTAGAAGAAGTGAAACAATCATTGCACCTGTGAGGAGTCCCAACCAGAAAATTATCAATGGTTGATAGTTCATGAGCTTTGTTTTCATGTTTGTTTTTGTTATTTATATTGATTATATTATAACATAAATAATGTAGCATGTAAATACCTATAAAAAGCTTGTGGATAGCTATTTTTCAGACACGCTTGATTTGCCCAGCGTGCAAATCTTCGCTAGCGTTCGGTTTGCACTCTTTTGCTTTGCAAAAACCGTGCCCGTGCAAACCTCACGACTGTCTTCAAAATATCTTCCACAAGCTTTTGTTCTATGTTATTTCGTTTTAATCTTCAATAGAATTAAGGCGACGTTATGCTATAATAGCGTTACTTTAACTATTAAAATTATGGCTTCAACTGAAATTGCGAAAATTTTACTTGAAAATAAGGCTGTGAAATTGTCTTTTAATCCGCCTTTTACTTATACGTCGGGGATGAAAGGGCCGATCTATACGGATAATCGTGTGCTTGTCTCGTTTGTAGGTGCGCGCGATACTATTGTCGATGGATTTTTGGCGGCGATAAAAGAAAATAATCTTGAATTTGATTATGTGGCCGGAACTGCGACTGCGGGAATTCCTTGGGCGGCTTTTGTTGCGCAAAAACTCGGTGTGCCAATGATTTATATTCGACCTGAACCAAAAGGACATGGAACAGGAAAACAGATTGAAGGCTTTCTTGAAGCCGGAAAGCGTGTTCTTGTTGTTGAAGATTTGGTTACGACGGGTGGAAGCAGTTTGAAATCTGTGAACGTTGTGAAGAATGAAGGGAAATGTATTTGCGATTCGGTTTTGGCGATATTTACATATGGACTTGGAAAATCTGTTAAGGCTTTTTCTGAAGCTGGCATTAAACTGTTTGCGCTTACGGATTTGGATGAACTGCTTAAGGCTGCGGTTGCAAGCTCTTTTATTTCTGCGGATGATGAGGCAAAAATATTGGAATATAAAGCGGATCCGGAGAATTGGGCGAGCAAGATGGGACTTTAGTCGAAATTATCAATAATCAATTGTCAATTTACATTCAATTTTCAATCTTCAATCTATTAATTATAAATTTACAAACTAATATATGTCTAAATTTCATTTTGCAGATAGGCTGATTGAGGCGATTAAGCTTAAGAAAAGCGTTGTTTGTGTGGGGCTTGATCCAAGACTTGATAAAATTCCGGAATTTATTCGTGATAAGCATTTTAAAAAACATGCGAAATTTCCATTTTTGGCGGCGAGTGAGGCGATTTTGGAATTCAATAAAGGTCTTATCGATGCGGTAAAAGACGTTGCCGTTATTGTGAAACCGCAAATCGCTTTTTATGAAATGTTTGGGGCGGAAGGAATTAGTTGTTTTATTGAAACTATGAAATATGCTCGCGAAAAAGGTTTGCTTACAATTGCTGACGCAAAAAGAGGGGACATTGGAACGACTGCCGAGGCTTATGCAAAGGCGTTTTTGGGAAAAGTGAAAGTTGGTGATAATGAGCAAGAAATTTTTGGTGCGGATTCGATTACAGTTGCGCCTTATCTTGGATATGATGGAATTAAACCGTTTATTCAAGAGTGTAAAGTGAACGGAAAAGGAATGTTTGTTCTTGTGAAAACTTCAAATAAATCTTCAGGCGATTTACAGGATTTATTTGTTGAAAAGAGCGAAAAAAACGCACCTCAACCTGCGTTTCATATTATGGCGCAATACGTTGATTCTTGGGGTGCTGATGATATTGGAGAAAGCGGTTATAGCTGTGTTGGAGCTGTTGTTGGAGCGACTTATCCAAACCAGGCCGTTGAACTTCGTAAATTGATGCCAAATGCAATATTTTTGGTTCCGGGTTATGGCGCACAAGGCGGAACTGCAAAAGATGTTGCGGGGTGTTTTAATAAAGACGGACTTGGTGCAATCGTGAATTCATCACGCGAGATTTGCTTTGCTTATGAGAAATCGGAGAAATACACTGCGGAGAATTATGCTGAGGCTGCAAAAGAGGCCGCAGAGAAAATGCGAGATGATATTGCCAGCGTTCTTTAAAGTGGTATAATTCATCTCCATTATTAATAAATTATTATGCAAGCGGAGGCAATTCATGGCTATTTGGACGAGGAAGGAGCCGATATGTTGTATTTTATGGAGTGGGCAAGGGATGCTGAGCAAAAACGAGCTGAACGCTTGGAGTCTTTAGTGAAGCCTGAGCGATTTTCTGATTTGTGGGTTAAAAGAGAATTGTTGAGAAGTGGTGCGGTGCGACATTTTATGAAAAAAGATCCTACAACTGGCGAGATGGTTGAAGATGATGGTACGAAAGGTGCGCATAATGATGTTTATGAATTCGATAGAGGGAAGTTAGTGGTCTTGTTGAAAGGATGGGCTAAGTTTAAAAACCCTAAAGCCGTTGAATCTTTTGATTTCGCCGTAGAAAAATTTGCAGATTATATTTCCGGTCGTTTTGTCATGAAAGTCGGTCGTACGAGGCATTTTATTGTTAAGTTTGGTGTTGAAAGAAGATATGTGCCAAGAGATATGATGGCTGCGGCTTTTGATCCGGTTGGATATCCGCAAATAAACGGTCCGAAACGTATTGAAAAACTTGAGAGAGAAGTTCTTCGAGCCAATGCTTATATTGGTAATGAGGAAAAGCATTCGATTGTTGCGCCTTGTGTACTTTCTGAAATTGAAAGATTTTTAGGGAATCCTTTGGGCTTTAAGCCTGCTGTTTCCGGTGAATTTATGTTGAGAGATGATTCAGCTAAAACCGGTAAAACTATTTCTGATGTTGCTGAGATTGATAGTAATATACCGAAATTTTCTGATCGTTCTGCGTATATTGCGTTTAATAAAGAAGCTAGAAGATGTGGAATTGATAAGCTTGAGGATGCTTTGCGTCCATTTTTTGATAGTCTTGTTAGGCTTGGTCTTCACGATGTTGTGCAGAGATTTGCAAGTACAAAACTTGGCAAGAAATTACTTGGAGAAAAGAGAGCTAACGCCGGTTATAAGCGCCATACAACTCTTATTTATGAAGAAGCGGAGAAAATAATAAAAAGACTTACCGCAAAATATAAAGACCATAGTTTTTTAGCGGCTGAGCAAACAACTTATGGTTATGATCCGCGAGTTTCGGCTGAAGAATGGGGAAAAATCGCCGAAGGAAATGAGGAAGCCGTTTCATGTTTTGAGCATGATTTTACAAGAGTTATGCGGGATATGCCGGATTATATTCGCGCTATTTTTGATGATCCAAAGATCGCGCACGAATTTTGTTATATGGCCATGGAGCATTGGCATCAATCTCCTGATTATCCAGTTGATCAAACTGATACGGTTATGAGTTTGACGATGGTTAAATTGCTTTTGAAAGCCGCTTATTATTTTTATATTTTAGATTCAAAAACACCTTATACTCCTCAAAGAAGCACTAAGTTTTCTGATGAAGAAGGGCTTAAAAGATTTTTTGAAAAATTTAAGGAAGAGGATTTACTGGAGATGTCAAAAAGAATGAACTTGATGCTTCGTTTGCATGATCAGTGTGCGAAACAAGGGAAGAGACCGAAATTTCAAAGATTTGAAAAAACGTCTACGAAGATGCAGGAAAGGCTTGATTATAACGGTGGTGATAAGAAGATTCTTGGGCCAATGCCGATTTCAGAGCTTATGACAAAAAATAAAAAATTGCTTAAGGATTATCGTGGGATTAGCGAACAACTGCTCGTGTATTTTTATCAGTTGTATAAGATGTTTAAACAGACCGGTTATATTTTGGATCAAAGACCGGATAATGTTGCTGAGGGCGTTTTTATTTTTGGAGATTGGGCTCTTCAAGCTGAAAATATTCAAATAGTTATTTTTGAAGATAAAGACGGTAATGCATATCCAAAAGTTGTAAATATTGATCCCGAAGATCATTTTAGAAAGTTGCCAAAAGAAACTGATAAAAAAGATCCAAGAGAAGGGCTTGGTACTTCCGGTTTAAGCGTTGCTGATCTTATTGCTGAGGCTTCCGCTCATAGGTCTATTGGTTTTGCGATTGATAATGTTGCTGATAACATGGGAATTCCAGGAGATAAAACGGATTGGCCGCCGGAAAGATTGCTTGTTCAAGCGGCTTTGGATGTAACACGCACAGGCGTTTCTAATATTAGAACAAGCGTTGACGATGCTTCGCATGCGGCTCGCGGGGAATTTAGAAGTAGAATTGGAGAAGTTCTTGGTTTTCTTGGGGCTGTTTTACAATCTCCAAGGCAAAAGATTTAAATTTTATTTAGTGGCGTTCAATGGCTGGCTTTTCACGATTTCAAGCCAACTTTCGATGGAGAGGTTTTCCGGACGAGCGTTTGGATTTATGCCTAAAGTTTTGAGTATTTTTTCCATTTCGGATTTTTCTATTTTGAAGATTTGTGCGAGAGTTTGGGAAATGATTTTGCGTTTTTTGCCAAATGCCGCGCGTACAATTTCAAAGAATTTAGAGGATAATTCGTGAGGGATTAAAGGGACGACATTTATATCTATTTTTAAGATTGCGGAATCAACTTTTGGAGCCGGAAAGAATGAATTTTTGGAAACTGTTTGTATTATTTTTGGCTTTCCAAAGACTTGAACGAGGATTGAGAGTAGATTCATGTGCGGCGGGGTTGCGCAGATTTTTTCCGCGACTTCTTTTTGAATTAAAAATACTATTTTTCGTGGTTTATTTTTTTCTTCGATCAGGAATTTTTTGAGAATGTCGGTTGTGATTGCGTATGGAATATTTGCGACGAGTTTATATATGAAAGAGGGGATTTTGGCCTGTAAAATATCCGTATTCAAGAATTCTATGTTTGTGAAATTTGAGAGATTTTTTTTGGCAATTTCCATCATGTTGACGTCTTTTTCATATACGATTACAGAAAAAGCGTTTGACGCTAATTCTTGTGTCAAAACTCCAAGTCCGCATCCGATTTCAACAACAGCGTCTTCTTCCGGTTTCAGATTTGCAGAATCGATTATTTTATCAAGTACTCCTTTGTTTGTGAGGAAATTTTGGCTAAAGTGCTTTTGCGCTTTTATGCCGTGTTCTTCAAGGATTTTTTTGACTATTGAGATATTTGTGAGTTCAATCATGTAACTATTCTTACAATTTTGCGGGAGCTTGTAAAGCCCTGTTCGATTGATATATTTTGCGTTGGTATTTTAAACTCTTTGCTTAGGAAGTTAATTAGTTCTTTGTTTGCCCTTCCTTGCTGTGGGATTGCCGCTATATCGATTTTTATTGTGCCGTCCGCCATTTCACCTTTTATTTCACTTTTTTGCGCTATGGGGTGAATTTTGACGTTTAAATAATTAACGCCTTTAATAAGATTTTGCATGAATATTTTGTCTGTAGTATTTGTTTGATATGAATTTACGAATTTCTTCAACAACTATTATTCCCAGTGAAAGAGTTATTGCAATTACCCATTCAATTATCGTGAGATGCGTGGTTTTGATCAGGTTTTGCATAAGCGGAATTTCTATAAGCGCCAGAGTCAAAATTATTGAAATTATTCCCGCCCACACTAAATATTTATTTGAGAAAAATTTTAATTTAAATAGTGAAAGTTTTTCGCTTCGTGCATTGAATGCGTTTGCGACTTGAACGAGAATCATTATTGCAAATGCCATTGTTGTGGCTTTTAAAGCGCCGTCCTGAATGCCGTATTTATAAAGCATTAAGAAGTATCCCGTAAGAGATAAGAGGCCGACGAAAAATCCACTGAAAAATACTCTTAAAATATAATTTTTTTCTAAAATTCTTTTTGTCGGATGTCTTGGAGGGGCTTTCATTATGTGCGGCTCTGAAGGCTCAACTCCAAGTGCGAGCGCGGGCAAAATGTCTGTTCCAAGATTGATTATAAGAATTAGAACTGCGGTTAACGGCTGTGGAATAGTGAAAGCGATTGCTGTGAAAATAGTTACAAGCTCTCCCACGTTTGATGAAAAAACATAAAATAAGAATTTCTTTATATTTTCATAAATAGTACGTCCTTCTTCAATTGCACGAATTATTGTTGCGACGCTGTCATCTGTTAAGACCATGTTTGCGGCTTCTTTGGAAACATCTGTGCCTGAACCCATTGCTATGCCAATATCGGCTTTTTTAAGCGCCGGAGCATCATTTACTCCATCGCCGGTGACTGCTATAACTTCACCAATTGTTTTGAATGCGGTTGCAATTCTGAGCTTGTCTTCCGGGCTGACGCGTGCAAAAATTATTTCGCGTTTTTCTTTTAACATTGATTCGAGTTCTTTATCCGTAAGGTCTTTTAAATTTTCGCCTGTTATTATTTTGTATTTGTTTTTTTCGACAAGGCCTATTGTTTCTGCGATTGATCCTGCGGTTAATCCGTGATCCCCGGTTACGATATAAAGCCTTACTCCTGCGGATTTTGCGAGTTCAATTGATTTTGCAACTTCTTTTCGTGGAGGGTCAATTATTCCAACAATTCCGATAAAAATAAGATCGCTTTCTATTTTTTCGTGAATATATTTATCCGGAACGACCCGAATTTCTTTATATGCAAGTGCGATTACTCTGAGAGCTTTTTTTGCCATATCTTCTGATTTTGCGAGAATTTTTTCGCGAGTTTCTTTGTCCATCATTATTTCTCGTTCATTCATTAAAATATGACTACATGTTTTTAAAATGCCATCCGGAGAGCCTTTAACATAGGCATAAACGCGATTATTTGATTTATTTTTTGCAATTACAGTCATGCGTTTTCGGAAACCGTCAAAGGTGAGTTCGTGCAAGCGTTCGTGCAGTGCTTCAACTTCTTCGGTGTGAATTCCCATTTTTTCAACCATTGTGATGAGCGCGCCTTCTGTTGGGTCGCCAACCATTGTCCATATTCCATCTTTTTTATTGCACCTTAATTTGGCGTTGTTGCACATTGCCGCTATTGCCGCGATTTGTTTTAAGCCATGCGAAACCGCTTTTTCTTTTATTTCCAGAGCGGAGGAGAACGATGCGCGTTCACTCCCAACGGAAATTACGGTTTTATCCGGCATTGCAACGTTTATATTCCCGGCCGGTGCATAGCCTGAACCATCCACAAAAGCATCATATTTATCAAAAAACATCTCCTTTACAGTCATTTCGTTTTTTGTGAGAGTGCCTGTTTTATCGCTTAAAATAACCGTTGTTGAGCCGAGCGTTTCAACCGAAGAAAGCTGTTTCATGATTGCATGTTTTTTTGCGAGTCTTTGTGTCCCGATTGCGAGAGAAATTGTGATAATTGCAGGAAGCCCTTCCGGAACTGCTGCGACTGCGACTGAAACTGCAAAAATCAATGTCTGAATTATTGGTTCACCTTTTAATAAAGTGTTTGTAGAGAATAGGATTATAACTATTCCGAGCGTAATTTTTCCAACAAAGCTTCCAATGTTTGAAATTTCTTTTTCAAGAGGTGATTCGTCTTTTTTTGTTTCTGATGTAAGGCGTGCAATGTTTCCGAATTTTGTTTTCATGCCCGTTTCTGTGACAATGGCTTTTGCGCTTCCGTGAGCCACAATTGTGCCCATCAAAACTTTATTTGCTTGCAGGCTTTTTTCTGATTTTTCAACGGGAATTGATTCTCCCGTGATTACAGCTTCTTGGGTTTGAAACTCGTTTGTTTCAATTAAAATTCCATCTGCACTTATTGAATCTCCTTCGTTTAAAATCATAATATCTCCCGGAACAAGATATTTATTTTCAATGGATTCGTGTTTATCTTCACGTATTACATGCACCATCGGTGAAAGCATTTTTTGAAGAGCTTCAATTGCTTTATTGGCTTTATATTTTTGAACAAGGCCAATTGTTGCGTTTAAAATAAGGATGAATGTAATTATTGCGCCATCGGTTTTTTCTCCTACTATTATTGAAATTATTGCGGCGATAACAAGAATTGCCACCATTAAATCTTTGAATTCTTCAAAGAATTGGACGATGAGATGTTTCTTTTTTGGCGGAGTGAGCTCATTTTTGCCGAATTTTTTTAAACGTTCATCAACTTCATATTGAGCAAGTCCTTGTTTGCGGGTTTCAAACTGTGTGAAAAGATGTTCGAGGATGTTTTCCATAACTGGATTATATCATTTCTATAGGGCTTATCATTAAAAAATTTAGTTTAAAGTTATTTCATGAATTTTTAAAAGAAATTTAATCTTTTTATGTAAAAATCATTTTGTTTATAACTAATAATTTTAAAAATATGCAAAATGATGCAAAAAGAACGCTTAGTGTTAAGGGTGTGGAAATCGCTTTAATAAAGCAAAAACATGAGGATTATATTTCCTTGACGGATATGGCGCGACCGTTTGGTGGCGATAAGGTGGTTGAAAATTGGTTAAGAAATAAAAATACTATCGAATTCCTTGGAATTTGGGAATCTCTTAATAATCAGAGTTTTAAACCCCTCGAATTCGAGGGGTTTAAAAAAGAAGCGGGTTTGAATAGGTTTACGCTTTCCTCTAAGAAGTGGATTAAGGCGACAGGTGCTATTGGTTTAACCTCTAAATCCGGGAGGTACCATGGTGGCACTTTTGCTCATAAGGACATAGCTTTTGAGTTTGGGTCGTGGTTGAGTCCTGAATTTAAACTGTATTTGATCAAAGAATTTCAGCGTCTTAAAGAGGAGGAAAGTCGTTCAAAATCGTTTGAATGGGATGTTGCCAGAATTTTGACTAAAATAAATTATAAAATTCATACTGATGCGATAAAGCAAAATTTGATACCGCTGAAAATAGCCGAGATAAACCAAAATATTGTATATGCGGATGAAGCGGACGTTTTGAATAAAGCGTTATTTGGGATGACGGCACGAGAATGGCGCGACAAAAGCCCTGACAAAAAAGGAAATGTGCGTGATTATGCGATAATGGAGCAGTTGGTTGTTTTGGTAAATATGGAAAGTTTTAATGCGGAATTGATAAAAGTCGGTTTATCACAATTCGATAGATTAAAAAGGCTGAATGAGATAGCGATAAGCCAGATGAAATCGCTTTTGGGGAATTCGGGAGTAGATCGGCTGAAAGGCGGTGTTTAAAGGTAACGAATTCGTGATCTTTAAAAAAGTTTCATTTAAGATTCTTTTTTCGCCACTCTTTGATTTTTCCGTGATGGCCGCTTTGGAGGACTTTTGGTACGGCTAAGCCTTTAAATGAGGGTGGGCGAGTGTATTGCGGATATTCTTTTTTGCCTTCAAGTGACTCTGAAAATGATTCTTCTTCAAGTGATTTTTCTTTTCCCAAAAATTCCGGAATAAAGCGTGAAACTGCATCCAGAATAACCATTGCAGGCATTTCGCCGCCGGTTAAAACATATTCGCCGATTGAAATTTCTTCATTAACGCAAAGTTTTTTAACTCGTTCGTCAATTCCTTCATATCTTCCGCAAATAAATATCAATCCTTTGTTTTTGGCTAGTTTTTGAGCTTTTTTGTGCGTGAAAGTTGTGCCGGATGGGCTCATTAACAACACCGGTCCTTTGTTGAATTTTTTGACGTATTTGATTGCATCATAAATTGGTTGTGGAGTCATAACCATTCCCGGACCGCCGCCGTATGGAATGTGATCTACTTTTTTATGCTTGTCTTTGCTGAATGTTCTTATGTCGTGAACGTAAATGTCGATGATTTTTTTGGCTTTTGCGCGCTTAATCATGCTTTCGTTGAAGTATGATTCAAAAGCTTTTGGAAAAATCGTTAAAATGTCGAATCGCATGTCGTTTTGATTATGAGTGTATGCCATCTCCAATGAGGTCGTATAAATCTCTAAATCCGGCTTCTTCGATCTCTTTTTTGGCTTCCGTAACTTTCTTTTGCCATTCTTTCGGTTCATATTCCTTATTTAAAAATCTATATTTCCAGTTTTTGCCATATATACAGCCGAAACAATGCTCGCTGTCCCACAAATTCATGCAATATTCACAGTGTTTTAAATAATCGGTCCAATAAATGTGTTTGCAATCAAACAAATATCCGCAGAATGCACAATCGTAGCATTGTTCGAGTGTATTACTGACCGGGCCGCAATCAACGCTGTCTTTTAAGCCTTTTTCAAGGACGGTATCGGTTATATACATGCAATCTTCGCATCCATTTGAGTCAAAAACCCAGTAACAGTTTTTACTGCTTATAACGTAGTCACCAAAGCAATTCTCCGTCATATTTTGGTGCATATAAACGCGCGGATGTTTGTATTTTAAGGCTTGAAATTCTTCGTCTATTTTGGCTTGTGGCCATGTTTTTATGACTTCCACTTTTCTTTTATATTCTTCACGGGTGTATTTTTCGTTAAAAATGTAGTATTGCGCGTGCGAGAGATTTACGCAGCCAAAACAGTCGCTTAAGGATTTTCCGTTATAGCAATAAGCGCAGTCTGTGCATCCTTCAGACCATTCGAGATTGTTTGAATTGTAACAGCGGAGGCAGTCTGTGCAGTCAAAACAAAGGCTACAGTGATCGCAAAACATAAGATCTGAGCAGTCCGTGTTATGGCGCGAAAAATAGCAATAAAAGCAATTTTCCATGTTTGAGCAGTTGAAGCAGAGATATGAATTTTTGGAAACAACAATAATATCGCCATATTCACAATTGGTGCTTTGTCGCGTCCAGTTGTGGATTTGCGGAGTAGAGAGATATAAATTTTGAAAATCTTTGATAAAGCCCATATTGAAGAAATTTCTAAGTACTAAGTTTGCTAATTTCTATTAAATTAACCAAATTATTAATGACTAAGCGGATTTGGGTTAATTATAGCTGGTTTTGATAGGGCGGGGAAGGCGGAATTAGGCGGCTTTTGCGTTTAAGAAACGGCAAGAGTAAACGCCACGGCTGTCATAGTCTCTTCGTTGTCGCGGTGGTACGTTTTTCATTCTGATATATGTTTCTACAGCCATTGGTCCAGTTACTAATAATGGAACCGTTTCACTAAGAGTTGACCCTAATACTTCATTCCCGGTTACTGCGTTGTTTTTCATCATTAGTGTATACATTCGTTCTTGTGGGGATAAGCATAACAATTCTTCAGCTTCGCCGGGATTTACTCTGAATTCAACTTTTGACGTGTGGTTAGGATCTTCTTCTTCGACCAAGCCAGCTGTGATGACTCCAATCGTTGGTGATTTCCATTCATCAGCTAAAAGAAGTTCTGTTCTGTCTGCGGGGTCGTGTGCTGTAAAATTTCTTACAAGTGAGACTGATACGCTTTGAAGGCCAAGCCCCTCTATGCCCTTGGCTTCGTCGGCTTCATTCCATGGATTAAGTTGCATGACTAACCAGTCATTTTTGCCTGGCTCAAGGGCTTGCAAACGAGTTCTTGTTGATTCGAATATTCTTTCGAGAGTTTCTCTATGAGTTAATATTTCTTTCCATGCATTTGGGTGAAGGAGATCTTGTAAGCCAGTTCTTACGTCGTTTTCGTAATGCTGGTTTGCGTTATATCTTGTTATGCGCGGTGCATTTTCCATATTTAAAATAATTTTATTAAAATAGGGGATAAATATACCCAAAAAAACGGTGAATGTCAAATTTAAACGCTCTTTGTCAAGGCTGGCTTTTGGAGGCCATTTTTATAACTCTCTCGCTTGCGCTGGCGCAAGGGTAAATTGGGTTTTTGACGGGATTGATGTGTTGTAATATATGGTGTTATGGGCCGGAGTATTGTAAAAGTGCATCGCTTGCCTAATCTTTTGATTTATGTTATAATTAAGATAGTAAAAACAAAAATAACCTAAATAAAAATGAAAAATAAAAAACGTGTATATCTTAAAATTGGGCTTGCGGTTGCCGCTATCGTCCTTCTCATTACCGCTGTTGCGATTACGTTTTTTTCCGGTGGTGGAGGCATGTTTAAGGGGTTTGTCGTTTTGCCGCAAGCAACTTTTAAGAGCGGGGATCACGTTGCGCTTTCTTATAATGGTAAATTTTGTTCTGTTAATAAGGATAATAAAATTCAATGTAATGATTCGGCTCAACATGATTTTGTTCTTTTTAGGTATGGCGATGTTGAAAACTATAAACCGCTTACAGTCGGTACGAAAATTTTATTGACGTATAAAGCGGATAAGAATGATAGGGGATCTTATTGTGGGAAGGGAGTGACTGTTGATTTTGGTGTTTGTGATAAGAAATTAGGTAAAGATTCTATTTATGAAAATTATTCCTATATATATACGTTTGCCGGTTCAACGCTTTCCCTTAATGGTAAGTCGGTAAATTTTATCCCTTATGGATCTAAGGTGGCGACTGGCTCTACTACTAGCGGACAAGCAACTAGCAATTCTAATTCAGGCACTACGGCTGTTACAGGTAGTACTTCTGGCAATAGTAACTCTGGTTCAACAACGGCTGTTGCTGCAGATGAGAAGGCGAGAGAAATGGCAAAGAACATGTTAAAGGCATCCGAAAAGGCAATAGATGCGGCATTAAATAAGGTAAAAGCGGCGGAGTTAAAATTGAATGGTGTAAAAATAAATGGTGCGGAATCGACAAATGCTATAAATAAAGAAAAAAAGGAAGCGGCTAAAGTTGAAGCAGCTGCGGATATTGTTGATAAAGCTGCCGGAGTAATCAATAATAATAAATCAAAAATCAGTGACGTGACAGCTGCATCAAAAAAAGCAAGTTTGGCTGCGGATGACGCTACAACTGCTGCAAAAAATGCTGAGAAAAATGTAAATTATGCGCTTGATCATAATGTTGTGCCGGTAGTTGTTCCGGCAAATTTTGATGTTGTACAAGATAACGATACGATTGCTATCAGATCTTCGTGGAATATGTATTGTTCGTCCGGAGATGATTCAACTCACGAAATTGCATGTTCCAGCAAAATTGTTGGGGATGAACAGCAATTTATTATTGAAAGGCGAAAGGGTAGTGGGGATCTTATGGGGGGTTCGGATTATTTCGCAATTAAGTCTAAGAAATATGGTACATATTGTAAGCCTGCTCCAAGGACTCAAGATGATATAAATACTAAAAATAATATTACGTGTGACGAGGTGTCTCCTTGGGATAAATGGCTTTTTATAAAGAAAGATCCAAACAATAAGCCAATTAAAAATACAAGCATTGTTTATTTAGTACCTGAAGATACTTATAAATGTTATATAAAAAAGGATGCAGACGGTACGGTTCAATGCGATAACCAAAGTGTTTTTTCCAGAGCGGTATTTACAATAGTTAAAACTTTTGATAAAAAGAATAATCAAAAAACGGACTATGTTAGCAAGCAAGCTCCAATAATTGGTTCTGTATTTCAAGATTCTGATTATAAAGGATGGGAATATGCTCTTATTAAGGATGGTGCGATGGACTCTGATATAGCCGGAAGCGTTTCTTCTATGAAATTAGCAAAAGGTTATAAGGCAAGGATTTATAGTATTGCGAATCCTAATGTAGGATATACAAAGCCTGCGATGACCGTTTTAAGCAATGTACCAAGATTTGATTTTGGTGATCGGATTTCTTCTTTAATTATAATTAAAGGTACCGTCGACAAAAATGATTGCAAAGTTGTTCTTTATAGAAACGCAAAATATAGTAAAGACCCTATTATTCTTGATGGTAAAAATAAACAAGTATATGAAAGACTGAGCGATATAGATTGTAACGATTCCATATCTTCTATGTTAATCAAAGGCGCAGGTTGTTACGTTAATGCTTGGATAGACAGTCTTAATTATGGATCTAGCGATATTGCTTTAACTGGTAATAACCATGATTTACATATGAATGACTCTGTTAAATACATCAAATTTGATAAATCTGAATTTGGGAAAGGTAGCTTATAAACATGTCTTAACGCTTGTTCCATTGTGGTGCGCGTCTCGCTCTCTTGAGGCCTGGTTTCTTGCGTTCCTTGATGCGGCAATCGCGAGTTAGGAAGCCGGCTTTTTTGAGCGTTAAACGGAGGTTTTCATCATATTCTTCAAGAGCTTTTGCAACTCCATGGCGAATAGCTTCTGCCTGTGAATTTATGCCACCGCCTGTTACAACGGTAACGATATCAAATGTTTTTCCGTGACCTGTTAATCTTAAAGGTGATTTGATGATTTCATGATGAAACGCGATCGTGAAGTAGTCTTCTATCTTTCTATCGTTAACTGTGACGTTTCCAGAGCCGCTTAAAAACAATTTTACGCGTGCGACGGATGTTTTTCTTTTGCCGTTTGCATAATAGTAAAGAGGGCCCTTATCTGACTTAATTTTTAACTTTGGCTTTTCTTCAGCGGCAGTGACTTCTGTTTGAAGAGATTCTAAAGTTTTTTTAACTGGTTTTGCTGATGGTTTCTTTGTTGTAGGCATAGTTTATAGTTTGATTATTTCAGGTTTTTGAGCTTCATGAGGATGTTTGTCGTCCGCATAAAGATGCAATTTTTTTAACACTCCTGTTCTGAGATTATTTCTTGGGATCATTCCTTTTACCGCATGTAAAAGAGCGTATGAAGGCTTTCTTTCCATCATTTTCGTGGCGGTTGTTTCTTTTAAACCTCCTTTGTATCCGGAGTGATGTCTATAAAGTTTTTGATTCATTTTATCGCCTGTGAATTTAACGTCTTTGACGTTAATGACGATTACGAAATCTCCACAGTCAACGGATGGGCTGAAAAAGTTTTTGCCTTTTCCGCGAAGAAGCTGAGCGATCGTGACCGCCAGTCTTCCGACGACTTGGTCTTTTGCATCAATCAGATACCATTTTCTGATAACTTCCTCTTTTTTTGGTGCGAATGTTTTCTTTTGTAGTTTTTGTGCCATTTTTAAACAAGTTCAATTAATACTAAGTGTGCGTTGTCTCCCTTTCTATATTTTAAGAAAGTTTTTCTTACATAACCTGAATTTTTTCCTTCATATCTTTTAGCTAAAACTTCGATGAGCTTTTTTGAAGCATTTTCATGATTTAAAGCTTTTGAAATATGTTTGATCGCGAGTGTCTTATTTGGCCTTTTTGCGACTCCAATGAGCTTTTCAACGAGTGGCATAACAGCTTGCGCACGTCCTGCAATCGTTTTTACTTTTTCGTGAATAATAAGGTCTATCGAAATATTTTTGACCATTGATCTTCCGTGATCTCTATCGCTTCCTAATTTTACTTTTTTTACTCCGTGCCTCATATATTGTTATTTGTAATTGGTAATTATTTGGTGTGACTTGGTGTGAATTGGAGTGACTTATTCTTCCGTTAGTTGAATGTTTCTTTCTGCAAGCGCATTCATGACTTCATTAAGCGCCTTTTTACCAAAGCCTCTTAAGTTGGCCAATTTGGCTTGTGTACATTTTGACAATTGTTCAATTGAGCCGATTCCTCCGTTTATAAGTGCGTTTAATGTTCTTGGAGAAAAACCAAGAATTTCAATTGGAGTATAGCTTTCTTTAACAGGTTTTGTTTGTTCCGTTTGTTGCTGGTGTTCAAGAACTTTTTGAGGATTGCTGATAAAATCAGGTTCAACAAGAAGTCCTTCTTTATTGAATAATCCGAAATATGATTGCAACAAGTTTGATGAAAAGCGAAGTGCCTCATCCGGCGTGATTGAGCCATTTGTTTCGATTTCAAGAGTAAGTTTATCAAGGTTTGTCATCTGACCGACGCGCATAGGTTCAACGTCGTATCTGACTTTTTTGATAGGAGTATAAACAGCATCCATGATAATTAAATTTGGAGTTGTTTCTTCTTTTTCTCTTTGTGCTGTTGTAAGGTAACCGACGCCTTTTTCAATTTTGATTTCCATGTGAATTTTTCCACCTTTGTCTATTGTTGTGATGTATGCGTCTGGAGTTAAAATTTCAACATCTGATGTTGTTTTAATGTCTTTTGCGTATACTTTTCCTTCTTTGTTGGCTTGAAGCGTAATCCATGAAGGTTCTTTTGTGCTCTTTTTGAATGAAATTGCTCTTAAGTTAAGCGTTATATCAAGGACGCTTTCTTTTACGCCTTTGATAGTTGAATATTCATGGCTGATTCCGTCTAATTTAACCGCCGTGATGCTTGCACCTGGAGTAGAGGAGAGAAGTGAACGTCTAAGCGCGTTGCCGAGAGTCACACCATATCCTGTAGGAAGAGGTCCAAGAGTAAAAATCGTGTGGAATTCTCCAAGCTTGTTGGTTTTTAGCTTTGGAAGCCCGATTTCTTCTTGAATTTGATGCATAATGCGTATTGTTATTAATTATTTTTTTGTGTCGCTTCGCGACGTGCTATTTTGAATAGTATTCAATGATGATGTTTGTTTGAATGCTTTTTTCGAAATCATCTTTATCCGGTTCTGCTACGATTTCACCCGTAAGGCTTTTTAAATCTACTTTAATCCATTTTGGTGGATTGAATTTGCTTGCCTTCGCGGTGTCGAATAATTTTGAGCCACGTAATTTTTCTTTTATTTCAAATTTTTCACCAATTTTTACGCCATAGCTTGCTGTTGCAACTTTTTTGCCATTTACGTGGCAAAGTCCATGATTTACGATTTGGCGAGCTTGTGCTCTTGAAGTTGCAAATCCTGCTCTATAAATGACGTTGTCTAAGCGCTTTTCAAGAAGATTTAAGAATGCAATGCCTGTGACGCCTTCTGTTTTAACTGCAACTTTATAATAATTATGGAATTGTCTTTCATTAAGGCCAAATATGCGCTTTGCCTTCTGTTTTTCACGCATTTGTCTTCCGTATTCTGATTTTCCTCTGCCTTTTTTAGCTAAAGGACCATGTTGTCCAGGTGCATAATTCTTTTTAACTAAAGCGCATTTTTGGGATTCGCATCTTGCGCCTTTGAGGAATAGTTTTTCACCTTCTCTTCGGCATAATCTGCAAACTGGTCGTGTTGTAAGTTTTGACATAATTTAATCGTTTTTACTGAGTTTTATATGGTGTTTGCTTTGCAAACGGTTTTATTTATATGGAGCTTGCTGCTTCGCAGCGCTTTGAACGGCGTGTGGTTAAACTCTACGTGATTTCTTTTGTCTACACCCGTTGTGTGGAATTGGAGTTAAGTCTGTGATTGTTTCAAGGCTTAATCCTGCGATGTGCAAGCCTCTGATGGCTTGTTCACGTCCCGGGCCAATTCCTCTTACATATACGTTGACTTTTTCAAGTCCGAATATTTTTGCTTTTCCCGTTGCTGTTTCTGCTGCAACTTGTGCCGCGTATGGAGTCGATTTTCTTGCGCCTTTGAATCCACAAGATCCTGCGCTTGACCATGCAATCGTTTCTCCTGTTGTATCTGTAAGCGTGATGATTGTGTTGTTAAATCCGGCATGAACATATGCATTTCCGGCAACTACACTTCGTCTTTTGCTTTTTGCTTTTTTAGGAGCGGCTTTTTTTGCTTTTACTTTTTCCGCTTTGGCTTGTTTTTCTTGTTTTTCGCCTGTTTTCTGTGTTTTTTCTTCTGTCATATGTTATTTATATTACTTTGTTACCATTTTTTTATTTGCAACTGTCTTCCTCTTTCCTTTTCTTGTGCGGGCATTTTTGCGTGTTCTTTGGCCTCTTACCGGTAAACCTCTTCTGTGACGGAAGCCTCTATATGAACCTGCATCAACCAATCTTTTAATATTTCCTTGAATGTGTCTTTTTAACTCACCTTCAGTTAAGACTTTTGAAATGCTGTCTCTGAGTCTGTTTAAATCGATTTCTGTTAATTCGTCGGCTTTTGTATCGATGTTGATGTTTAGATCATTTAACATCTTTCTGCTTAATGATCTTCCGATGCCGTAAACATACGTTAGTGCGATTTCGATTCTTTTGTTGGGTAAATTGACACCCGCTATTCTTGCCATGTGTTAATAAGTTAAATGTTAACCTTGTCTTTGCTTATGTTTTTTAGTTGAGCAGATTACTCTTACAACGCCTTTGCGTTTTATAACTTTACATTTTTGACAGATTGGTTTTACAGATGCTCGTACTTTCATAGTTATTTTTTGTTGTGTCGCCTTTGGCAACTTTTATTTATGTCTGAATACAATTCTTCCTTTTGTTAGCTCGTAAATGCTAAGCTCTATAGTCACTCTGTCTCCCGGCAAGATGCGAATAAAATTCATTCTCATCTTTCCAGATAGGTGAGCCTCTACTATGTTATTTATGATGTGTGGATATTTTTCGTCCGTAAGCTTTACTTTGAATTTTGTTCCCGGAAGAGCTTCCGTAACTTCGCCTAGAACTTCTATAACGTCATCTTTAGCCATAGTTTAAGCTGTGTTCTTCAATTGTAATGACCATTGCTTTGGTCTGAAGAGCGATAAGATTTTATACTACACAATTTAATGTCGCAATATCTTTTTGTCAATTTATGTAAATTCACTTGCGTAGTATTCAGTTTTATTGTCTTATATCTTATAATATATTGGGTCCATTTCCGGGCGTTTTGTGATTATTTCGCATCCGTTAGCCACAACTGCGAGAGTGTGTTCAACTTGAGACGACATACTCCCGTCGCGCGTTACGATTGTCCACTTATCCGACTTCACTTTTATTTTATTGCTTCCGTTTGTATATATCGGTTCTATTGCGAGCGTCATGCCTTCTTTTAGCGTTACATCTTCCATGTGTGGATCTACATAATTTAAAACCATTGGATCTTCATGTAAGAATCTTCCAACTCCATGTCCCGTTAAATCATGAACAGGGGAGTAGTTGTATTGTTTTAAAGTTGATTCTATCACTTCGCTTAATTCTGATAATTTTATTCCTGGCCTTATAATTGAAATTACTTTATATAAAGCTTCTTCGCCGGCTGTTAAAAAGTTTTTCATTTCTGATGAAATTTTTCCAACACCAACTGCGATTGCAGAATCTGTATGTAAATTTTTATGAAAAACTCCCGCATCAACACTTACAATATCTCCTTCTTTTAAAAATTTATTTGCACTTGGAATTCCGTGTACCACTTCATCGTTTACGGATACGCAAATTGAAGAAGGATAGCCTTTATATCCTAAAAAAGATGGTTTTACATGAAACCTTTGGAATAATTTATCCGCTCTTTCTTCTATGTCTTTAGTTGTCATTCCCGGAACAATGTGCGCTCTTAATTCGTCGAGTATAAGGCCTAAGATTTGGCCTCCTTCTTTCATGTCTTCGATTTCTTGTTTTGTTTTAATTAGGATTCTCATTGTTTTTAAATGCGTAGCGTTTAAGATGATTTGACTAAAAACATTTCCACTTTTTCCATCATTGATTCTGTAACTTTATCGATTGGCGGAAGTGCATCAACTTTTATTATTATATTTTTGCTTTCATAAGCTGAAATGATTGGCATTGTTTCCGTGAAGAATGTGTTTATGCGATTTTCAATGCTTGCAATATTGTCATCTGCGCGAGTTATTAGTTCTCCTCCACATGTGCATGTTGCGTTTGTATACGCGGCTGGGTAAATTGTTTTGCAGACTTTGCACATGCGTCTTGTTGTAAGACGTCTTACGGCTTCTTCTTTGGATAATTCAAAGTATACGCCGGCAAATTGTCTGTTTGATTTTTCCATTAAAGCATTAAATTGCTCAGCTTGTTCGAGTGATCTTGGAATTCCATCAAAAAGAACGTCTGTATTTTCAGGAATATTTTTTATGAAATTTTCTATAATTTCCATTATTACGTTTGTTGGAACGAGATGTCCGGCTTCAATTATGCTTTTTATTTTTTTACCAAGTTCAGAGTCTTCTTGAGCTAAAATTCTTAATTGTCCTCCCATTTCAAAGATTTTGAGATTAAATTTCTCGGCTAAAAATTTGCTCTGCGTTCCTTTGCCAGAGCCTTGAATTCCAAAGAGTACGAAGTCCATATTGTTTTAAATTATCAATTATCAATAATCAATTATCAAACGATTTTCAATTATCAATTTCTAGTAGAACTTTTTGTAATCGTGCATCACGAGTTGAGTGTTGATTTGTCTTACGAGTTCAAGGACAACACCTGCGACGATGATGATACCGGCACCACTCAAAAGCATTTGTACTGCGCCGAATTGCATATTCGTGAATATTTTTTGCATGATGAGAGGGAATACTGCTACAAATCCTATGAATAAACCTCCGTATAGATTTAAGTAGCTTGAAACTTTTGCAATATATTCCGCTGTTTGTTTGCCAGGCCTGATTCCCGGAATATATCCTCCACGTTTTTGAATATTTTCTGCGACTTGATCAGGTTTGAAAGTTATTCCAACGTAGAAATATGTGAATCCGATGATGAGCATGAAATACAAAATTAAATAAGGAATTCCTTGCATAGTGAACGCTGAGCCGAGGAATGCAGCAAAGCTTCTAAGCCATCCTGACGTTGCATTTTGCATTAATTGTGAAAGAAGTGTTGGCAATGAAACTATCGATACCGCAAAGATGATTGGGATCATGCCAGCCTGATTTACTCTTATTGGAAGAACTGATTGTTCTGCTCTTGCATGTGTGTGTTGACCTGTATACGTGATTGGAATTCTTCGTACGGCATCTGTGAAGATGATAACAAGAATTGTCATGATTATTGTTATGAGTAACGTGATTACAAATGGTACGAGCTTATCCGGGTTTGCTTGTGCTTGAAATAAGTTTTGCGCAACCATTGGTGGAATTGCCGTGATGATGTTGATGAAGATCAAGATTGATATACCGTTTCCGATTCCATATTCTGAAATAAGTTCACCGAGCCACATTGCAAGAACTGTTCCCGCTGTGATCGTGAGCATTATAGGTAAGATGATTGATGGATTTGATAAATTTTCTACAATTGGAACCTGGGATTGTGAATTTAAAAGAGCAATCATTCCATATGATTGTAAAAATCCTAAAGGTAATGCCAACCAGCGTGTATATTGGTTGATTTTTCTATGTCCTTGTTCGCCTTCTTTTGAAAGATTTTCAAGTTTTGGGATAACAACCGTCATCAATTGTACGATGATGGATGCATTGATATAAGGAGAAAGACCCATCAACATAATTGAGAAGTTTTCTGCGCTTCCACCTGTTAACATGCTGAATGCGCCAAATATTTGGCTTTTGCTGAATATGGCTTTTATGGCTTCCAGATTTGCTCCCGGAATGCTGATTTGAGCAGCCATTCTATATAGCGCTAAAATTAATAGGGTTAAAAGAATCTTATTTCGGAGATCCTTCGAATTCCAAATTTGAACCAGGTATTGCAACATTTTTTATTTTTTTACAAAAATTTCAACTGTTCCGCCTGCTTTTTTAATTTTCTCTTCTGCTGATTTTGATATTTTATCTACTTTAACCGTGAGTTTTTTCTTAAGTTCTCCTTTTCCAAGAAGTTTTACAGGCATTGATTTTCTTCTTGTGATGTTTTTTTCAGAGAGAGAAATGATATCTACAGTATCTCCGTCCGAGAAACGTTTTTCAAGTGTATCTACATTTACAATTTGATATTCGGTTTGTGAGGTGCTTTTAAAGCCGCTCAATTTTGGCATTCTTCTTAGAAGGGGAGTTTGTCCACCTTCAAAACCTCGGCGAACACCACCGCCCGTTCTTTGATTTTGACCATTCATTCCGCGTCCGGAGTAGTTACCGTGACCTGAGCTGTTACCACGTCCTACGCGCTTTCTTTTTTTCTTAAAATTTCCTGATAGATTGAGTAAACTCATGTTTCTGAATTGTTATTTTTTAGGTTTGCTTTCTTTTTTAACTTCTACCTTTGGTTCAGTTTCGGCCTTTGCCGGCTGAGCTATTGGTTTTTCTTTTGCAGGCGCAGCTTGTCTTGCTCTTAATGACTGGAGTGCTTCGATTGTTGCGTATGCATTATTTAATTTATTTGTTGAGCCAAAACATTTTGAGAGCATGTTCTTGATTCCTGCGAGTTCGGCAATCTTTTTTACCGAGCCTCCGGCAATAACTCCCGTACCGGGTCCTGCAGGCATGAGATAGATTCTTGCGCTGTTGAATTTTACTTTTACGTCGTGTGGGATTGTATCTTTGAATATTGCGACGTTGAATAAATTCTTTTTCGCTTGTAAGATTGCTTTTTGAATTGAGATTGAGACTTCTGTGGCTTTTCCTGTTCCAAGTCCGATTCTGCCTTTTCTATTGCCGATAACTACCGTTGCTCGGAATCTCATTCTTCTACCACCTGCAACAACACGTGTAACACGGCTTAATTCAAGAACTTCTTCTTCAAATTCTTTTACTTCTTGACCGCGTGGTCCCCCTCTATGTGCGTTTCGAGCCATTTTGTTTAATTAGTTATTGTTATTATTTGTCCTTTGGAACAATTTGGATTTTGTTATTAAAACTTTAGTCCGCCTTCTCTGGCGCCTTCTGCCATTGATTTTACTCTACCGTGGTATTTGTATCCAGCTCTATCGAAAACACATTCGTTTATTCCTTTTTCAATTGCTTTTTTTGCGAGTTCCATGCCGACTTTTTTCGCTCCATCAGCTTTTTTTACTGATTTTTCTTTCATATTTCCGGCGCTTACGATTGTTTTCTTGCCTTCATCGTCAACGAGTTGAGCGTATGTATATTTATTGCTTCTGAATATAACTAGTCTTGGGCATTTTTCCGTACCTCTTATTTTTTTTGAGATTCTTAAGTGTCTTACTTTTCTTGCTTCAATTTTAGTAGTTGTCATTGTGATTTATTGATTTATTATTTGATTTGCGCCCTACTTTGCTCCACCGCTTGCGCCTGCGACTGTTTTACCGGCTTTTTTCTTGATGATTTCACCTTCATAACGGATACCTTTTCCTTTATATGGTTCAGGTTTTTTGAGGCTTCTTAATTTTGCGGCAAATTCACCAACTAATTGCTTATCAAAACCTTTTATTGAGATAATGTTTTTCTTTTCTTTATCAATGTCGATGACTAATCCTTCCGGTGTTTTTACGTTTACCGGATGAGAGAAGCCAAGGCTTAATTCAAGGTCTTTTCCTTTCAATATGGCTTTAAAACCAACTCCTTGAACGTCCATTTTTTTCTCAAATCCCTTTGTAACACCTTCTATCATGTTTGATAAAAGAGTTCTGATTGTTCCATGAAGATTTTTGAATGTATCACTTTTTCTCGTTACCGTAATTACTCCGTCTTTTACTTCGAGCTCTATTCCAAATGGAATATTAAGTGAAAGTTCGTTTTTTGCTCCTTTAATTTTTACGAGCGATCCCGTAACTTGTACTGTTACTCCTTGTGGTATCTGGACTGGTTTTTTTCCTATTCGTGACATAATGGTTTTAATTTACATTTTACAATTATCAATTATCAAACTTTATTGTTTTTCGCTAGTGTTAGCGGATTTCACATAATAATTCTCCACCAATGTTAAGTTTTCTAGCTTCTTCACCAGTCATAACGCCTTTTGATGTTGATATGATGGCGATTCCAAAGCCGCTTTTGACTTTTTTAATTTCGTCTTTTCCGACATATATTCTTTGTCCAAGCTTGCTTATTCTTTTTACTGATAATTCGTGAGCTCCTTCTTTTAATGTTATTTTGAGCTCAGGAAACTGTTTGTCTGATATTTTTTCCACTTTTTCGACAAAGCCATGTTTTGCAATGATGTTTGCCATGTTCTCTTTGATTTTTGAATATGGAACATTTACAGTGCTGTGTCGCGCTTTCATTGCGTTTTTTATTCTGATCAATAAGTCTGCTATTGGGTCTGTGTGCATATTATTTATTTATGTTACCAAGATGATTTTTTAATACCCGGGAGTGCTCCTTTGCTTGCATGTTCTCTAAAGCAAATTCTGCACATTTCGAATTTTCCCATATATGAACCTACTCTTCCGCATAACTTGCATCGATTGTATACGCGTGTTGGGAACTTTGGCTTTTTGCCGGCTTCCAAGGCTTTCATTAATGCCTTTTGTCCTCTTATCGTTTTTACTTTTAGTGCTGTTCTTGCCATTTTATTATGTTATTTTTACTTTATTACTTTATCATTTGTTTATTTGGATTTTGCCATTTCGCTTCTTTCTCTTCCTGTTAATGCGAGCTCTGACATATCTTCTTGGCTTCCTGTTCCCTTTTTCTTTTTTAATTCAGAGTCTTTCTTGAAAGGGAAGTGGAATGCATCTAATAATGCTCGCGTGTGTTCCTTATTTTTAGCTGTTGTTGTTATTGTTATTTGAAGGCCGTGAACTTTTGTAAGGTCTTCAACTCCTATTTCCGGGAATACCGTGTGTTCTTTAAGGCCAAGGTTATATGCTCCGCGTTCATCGAAAGCCGTTGTTGAGATGCCCCTGAAGTCACGTACACGTGGGAGGGTGATGTTGATTAATTTTGTTAAGAAATCATACATTCTTTTTCCTCTTAATGTTACTTTTATTCCAACGACTTGTCCTTGTTTTGTCTTAAAGTTTGAGATTGACTTGTTCGTTTTGACGGCAATTGGTTTTTGGCCTGTAATAGCCGCAATATTATTCATTACATCTGTGTGGTCTTTGCCGCCTTTTGACATATATGAACCTATTCCAACGTTAATCGTTACTTTCGTTATTTTTGGTACAGCCATAACGTTTTTGATTCCAAGTTTTTCTTTTAAGGCTGGAATAACTTCTTTCAAATATCTTGTTTTTAGGTCTTCTGTTGTGCTCATGATTGTTTCTTAGTTTTTTTAGATTTAATTGCTGAGCTATCGAATTTTTGGTCGACAGACTCTTTGCATAATTTGCATATTCTTGACTTTGTTTTTCCTTCTGTTTTGTATTCAATGCGAGCTGGTTTTGAGCAGTGTGGGCAGAGGATCATTGCGTTTGATACATCGAAGAATGTTTCGTATCTTACTTTGTCGCCTTTGCTGGTTTTCGTTTTCTTGATGTGCTTTGTTATAAGATTCAATTTTTCAACTGCGATTTTTTTGCGTTTTTGATCAACACGAATTACTTTTCCGCTTTTACCGCGATCTTTTCCTGCAATAAGGAGCACGTTGTCTGATATTTTGATTTTCATAGTACTTCTGGCGCTAAAGAAATAATTTTTTGAAACAATGGATTGTCGCGTAGTTCTCTTGCAACCGGTCCAAATACGCGAGTTCCTTTTGGCATAAGATCTTTTCCTATGATAACGATTGCATTATCATCGAATTTTATATATGTGCCGTCCGGTCTTTTTGTGTTGTTTCTTACTCTGATGACGACGGCTCTTTCAACTGATTTCTTTTTTACTATTCCTCTTGGTGATGCTTGTTTTACTGTAACAACCACTATGTCTCCAAGTTTTGCCCATCTTTTTCCTGTTCCGCCCATTGGCTGGATACAAGTTGCCATTTTGGCTCCGGTGTTATCTGCGACGACTAAATGTGATCTAAGTTGTATCATGTTATTTTGATTGTGGTTTAACGACTGTCCATTTCTTTAATTTGCTTAGCGGACGAGTCTCATAAATTGTTACGCTATCTCCCATTTTATATTTTCCTTCAGGGCTGTCGGCATAGAATTTCTTTGATGTCTTATATCTTTTCTTATATTTTGAATGAGCTTTATATGTATCAACTTTTACAACAATTGTTTTTTCCATCTTATCGCTTACGACTGTTCCTTCTTTTGTTCTCATATATAATTATTTAACGTTTTTTAGTATTGTGATAACTCTTGCGACATATTTCTTTGTATCTTCTACTCTCTGGTGATTCTTTGATTGTCCTGTACGTGATTCAAATCTAAACTTCATCAAGCTTGTTTTGCCTTCTTTTAAGGCTTTTTCCAGCTGTTCTTTCTTCATCTTTTTTAATTCTTCTGTCGTGTACATGTTTAAATTAGTTTGTTCTTATTAATGAATTTGCATTTTACAGGTAGCTTTTGAGTTGCGAGATATATTGCTTCTTTTGCTTCCGCTTCTGTGATTCCTTCAAGTTCGAATATGATTTTTCCGGCTTGTACTTCAGCGCAGAAGAATTCTGGTGTACCTTTTCCGGCGCCCATTGGGACTTCGGCCGCTTTCTTTGTTATGATCTTATCCGGGAATATTCTAATCCATATTTTTCCACCTTTTTTTGTGAATCTTGCCATAGCCTTTCTTGCGGCTTCGATTTGTCTTGCGGAGATTTCACCTGCTGAGATAGCCTTCAATCCAAATGTTCCAAATGCCATCTTTGTTCCTCTTTGCGCTGGACCTCTAAGGCTTCCGCGATTTCTAAACTGCTTTCTATGTTTTGTCTTTTTTGGCTGTAACATGTTTTTATTGTTGGCTAAGTTTTTCTAAATCTTTCTTGAATATGTCTCCTTTGTATACCCAAACTTTTAATCCGATGATTCCGTATGTTGTTAGGGCAGGGACGTATGCATATTCAATGTTTGCTCTGAATGTTTGAAGTGGGAGTTTTCCTTTGATGAAAAGCTCATTTCTTGCGATTTCAACTCCATTTAAGCGTCCTGAAGCATAAACTTTGACTCCAAGTGCTCCTGCGTCCATTGCTTTTTCCAAAGCCATTTTTGCAGCTCTTCTATATGAAATTCTTTTTTCAACTTGCTGAGCAATTGATTCTGCGATTAAGCGTGCGTCTGTTGCAGGTTGTCTGATTTCTTTTATTTCGATTCCAAATTTTTCATTAAATTTCTTTTCAAGTTCTGCGCGGAGTTCTTCGATCATCTCACCTTGGTGTCCGATGATTGTTCCAGGTTTTGCCGTATAGACAACAAGTGTAACTTTTGTTGGGCTTCTCAAGATCTCTATTCTTGAAATAGCGTTTTCCTTAAGTCTTTTTTCGAGGTATTTTTTTACCTCAATGTCTTTGTGGAGCAGGGTAGAATATGATTTCTTTGTAGCAAACCACTTAGAGTCCCAGCTCTTTGTTATTCCTATTCTGATGATGTTTGGATTTACTTTTTGACCCATTTTATGTTGTTACAGTTTTTTTAGTAGTTTTTTTGACAGCTTTTTCTGTTTTCTCTGTTTTTTCCACTTTCTTTTCCGGCGCAGCTGTTTCTCTGACTTTCAATTCGATTCTTAAGTGTGACATTTTCTTGATGATTGGATTTGCTCTTCCTCTTGAGGCTGGAATAAATCTTTTGAATTTAGGTCCATCGCTTGCAAAGATTGAGCTTATATATAGATTTTCTTTTTTTTGCTTTAAATTGTTTTCTGCATTTGCCGTTGCTGAGACCAATGCTTTTCTGACTAAATCTGCCGCTTTTTTTGGCATGTATTTTAGCATCGCGAGCGCTTCAACTACGTTTTTTTCTCTTACTATTCCCGCAACGAGTTCAAGTTTCTTTGGTGCTATTCTGATAAATTTTGTTACTGACCTCATTTTTTATTCTTTTAATTGATTGTTTGTGCTATTTTGCCGCTCCGGAATCTTTATTATCTGTTCCTGTTAACCTTGCGAGCTTACCACCATGTCCTTTGAATTTTCTTGTAGGGGAGAATTCTCCGAGTTTGTGGCCTACCATTTGTTCTGTGATATATACAGGAATGTGCTGTTTTCCGTTATGTACTGCGATTGTGTGACCTACGAATTCAGGAGAGATATCGCAGTTTCTTGCCCATGTTTTGATTGGTTTTTTATCTCCAGATGCGTTTATCTTTTCAATCTTTTTTACAAGTTTCTGGTCGATAAATGGTCCTTTTTTTAAGCTTCTGCTCATAGTATTATGTTATTTGTTCCTTGTAGGTCTTCTTTTAATAATCCATTTTGTGCTGTATTTCTTGCGATCTCTTGTTTTGTAACCGTTTGCAGGTTTGCCCCATGGTGTGCGTGGGCCAGTTAAACCAATTGGTTGTGCGCCTTCACCACCACCATGTGGATGTTCAACCGGGTTCATGGCTTTTCCTCTGACGGTTGGTCTCCATCCCATGTGACGCTTTCTTCCGGCTTTTCCAAGGCTTACATTTGAATGATCGACGTTGGAAACAACTCCGATTGTTGCAAAACATTCTTTTGGAATCATTCTTACTTCTCCTGATGGGAGTTGGACTTGTGCCATTTTTCCCTCGAGAGAAACGAGTTTTCCGCTTGAACCTGCTGATTTAATCATTTGTCCGCCTTTTCCGGGAACGAGTTCAAGGTTGAATATTGAATAACCGATTGGTATGTGGCTTAATGTCATTCTGTTTCCGGATTGCACTCTTGCTTTGACTTTTGTGACGATAACGTCTCCAACTTTTGCGCCTTCTGGTGCTAAGTTGTAGCGCTTTTCGCCGTCTACGTAGCAAACAAGCATAATAAATGAAGATCTTCCCGGGTCGTATTCGATTGTTTTGATCGTTGCTGGAATATTCATCTTATCTGTTTGGTTGAAATCAACCATTCTGTATTGCTTGATGTAGCCGCCGCCTTGGTGTCTGATCGTGAGTTTGCCGGAGTTATTGCGACCTGCGTGTTTTTTCAGCCTCTTTATGAGTCTTTTTTCAGGATTGATTGTCGTGACTTCCTCATATGTGAGGCCGGTCATGAGTCTTCTTCCCGGGCTTGTTGGTCTGTAGGTTTTAATCGGCATATTAATCTTCTAATTTAAGTTTATTTATATCTATACCTTTCTTGCTATTTATTTTTACGATTGCTTTCTTCATTAATGGTCTTTTTGTCATTACTCTGCCTTTTCCGATCATTCTGACTTTCTTGACTACATTCATCATATTTACTGAAACAGGTTTTTCACCATACATTTCTATGAACGCTCTTTTGACATCGATTTTTGTTGTTTTGCTTGATACCCAAAGAGTATATTGTTTTGACTCACTTAATCGTGTGCTTTTTTCTGTTGTGATCGGTCTGATTATTCTTGCGTATTTCATATTTTATTTATGACTTTGTCTTAAAGATTTCGTTCATTTTTCCGAGTGATTCCTCAAGGAAAACGACTGTTTTGTAATTGATTAAATCTGTAATATTCAAATAATTTACCAAAATCGTTTTTACGCTTGATAAATTTTTGCTGGATTTTTCGATTAATGCGTTTTTTGCAGGAAGAACGAATAAAGCTCTTCTTGGGATTGGGAGTTTGCTAAGCATTTCTGCGAAAATCTTTGTTTTTGCTTCCACTCCTTCATATTTGTCGAGTGCAATTATTTGATTTTCACGAGCTTTGTCTGAAAGAGCACTGAGTAAAGCTTGTCTTCTTTGACCTCTTGGCATGTTTTTGCTGAAGTTTCTGTCGTTTCTTGGACCAAATGCAACACCGCCACCTACGAAGTGTGGATTGCGGGATGAACCTTGTCTTGCATTTCCTGTGTGTTTTTGAGCATATGGTTTTTTGCCACCGCCTCTAACTTCGGCCTTTGTTTTGGTATGAGCAATTGCTTTGCGAGCATTTGCTGTTTGCATAACATGTGCTTGGTGAATTAAATCTTCATTGAACGGTTGTTCAAAATATTCTTTTTGAAGTTCAACTTGTCCTTTCTTTTCACCTTTCTGATTGTATAGGTCTATTTTCATACTATTTTTCCACTTTTATGATTACGAGGCTATTTTTTGCTCCCGGAACGGCTCCTTTTATTGCAATTAGGTGTTTTTCATTATCTATATGCATTACTTTTACCTTTTTTACAGTGACGGTGTTGAGACCCATGTGGCCCGGCATCTTTTTACCTTTATTTACTCTACCCGGTTTTGCGCGTGTACCAATTGAGCCAGGTTCTCTGTGATGATGTGAACCATGGGACATTGGTCCTCTTGAGAAGTTGTGTCTTTTGATTACACCTTGGAAGCCTTTACCTTTTGATACGCCGGTAATTGTGACTTCTTTAACTTCTTTTAACGTTTCAAGATTTACAAGATCCCCTTTATTGAATTTTGATGTATCTTCTGCGTTGATTTTGAATTCTCGAAGATGCTCAAATTTTCTTGTCTTTGTTGGTTTCTTGAGCGCGTTAAATCCCAAAACTAACGCCGGATATCCATCTTTTTCAACAGTCTTAACTTGTTCAATCGTATTTGGAGTGCAGTAGATAACTGTTACTGGGATCACGCGGCCATCATCTTGGATGATACGTGTCATGCCTAATTTTTTGCCGAGTATGCCTACCATATTTAGTTTGGTTAAGAGGTTCTTGCTTCCGAAGACTTTCGGCAAGCCCGCGGAAACGTTTGAACATCAACCTTTGTGGTTGTGCCGTATTAATTTATAGGTAGTTGAAATGGAAGTCAAGAGAATTTTGCAAAAACAATTTTCAATATTCAATAATCAATTTACATTCAATTTTCAATTAGTTAATTTTCAATTTTGAAAAAAGCGTTGTGTTGACAAAATAGAGGTCCTAATTTAAAATTTTGCCACTTAAAAATAAATTTACTATGGACAAGCCAAAAAAGGTTCATTTGGAGACGTATAATGGAGATGAGATGATACCGGAATTTGGAGACGATGCATGCACCGTGAAAGAGTTTATGGTAAGCATAATAGAGCAAATGATGAGCGATACCGGATCGTGCGAACAGGCAAAAAGAATGATTCAAAGAATTGTAGTAGATATAGATACTTCGCTTGTTCAAACGTTGTTATCCGGGATGGGGATGATCTCTCCAGCATTAAGTGTAGCTCAAATGGGTGGAATGTTTGATTATGCTGTTAGAAATTTTGAATCCATAATAGTTGAATTAGGGCTGCAAGAGGCGGATGGAGTTGGGACTACTCAAGTGCAAATGCGTGAATTATTGGTTCGAGAATTGGCTGGAATCGTAAAAGTAACGACCGCAGATGGAACACCGGTTGAAATAACGCCTGATAACGTAGAGGTGGTAGTACGAATGTTGATAGAGCAATCCGTTGGAGGGCTTGAGCTGAGAACGCTAATGGAGTCGTTTTTAGCAGACCAACAGCCGTCAATGCCAAAACGAGTTAGAAGGTCTGCGGCGGTTGGAAGATTGAGGTTGCCGGCAAAAAGAAGGAGGTAGATGGGAAATAATAAAATCTAAAGTACAAATTGTTTCAAATGTATGTTAATTGGTATTATTCGATTATTAGTTTTATCGTTAAGTGTAAATGAGACGCGTTTGTTATTACAATGTTTTAGGTACGGACATTTTGCACTTTCTGTAGGCTGAGGGCTTGGTTAGGTGATAGTCCGTCAAGGGAGCAATGTTCAAGGTCATTATAATACATATTCCAAAGCTTGGTTTGATACTTCAACTG
>Ga0209417_1001311_pt1 | contig 46393 bp, 28 predicted proteins | sample RifGroF2_FD_184002 | JGI IMG/M metagenome (GOLD analysis project Ga0209417, IMG submission 184002) | Groundwater microbial communities from Rifle, Colorado, USA - Groundwater F2 (SPAdes) (version 2) | ecosystem: Environmental > Aquatic > Deep subsurface > Groundwater | place: Rifle, Colorado...
TAATATAGGTTTGCCAATCAGGTAGCCTGTAATCAATATAATGGAAGTGAAAAGAATGGTCCCTGAAAGCATGGGTGGAAGAAAAGTCGAGAAAAAACTTTTCTTGCAGATCATCAGGATGATAACAGTAATGCTGGCTAAGGAAAAAAGAAATGAGGTGACCAGCGACATGTGGCCAATAATCGGTTTTCCAACCGTTTGAGCTATATTAAAACCCAGTTTTTCAAAAGCCGGATGGACATTAAATAATCCCAGGGAAAAAATGATTAAAGAAAAAATAAGAACAATTATTGCGGAGGTAAGGGCTATAACCCGTATGGTCGAATTTTTCCGGGCGGCGATTATAAGAAGATACGCGCAGCTGATGATCAGGAAAAGGATTGCTGTGGTTGGTGCCATTGGAATGTAGTCACGACCCAGGCTTGTAAGAAAAGTATTTGTGGTGGCCCAGCCAATGAGTGTGACGATGCAATAATTGTTCTCAGTGAATCCACTGAGAGCGAGGATGGCGCGAAATATTCCGGGGTATTTTTTTTCTTCGGGTGCCATTTTAAGGTAATTCCTGATAAAGGTACCGATTCCCGGACGGTTGAATTTCTCAATTCCTGACTTTTTGACCAATGTCATACCGATTGATGGGTTTTGTAACTTTGAGGAAACTTTTACAAAAATGGCTGAAGAGAATAAAATTATTTTTTCGATGGTTGGGGTGGCTAAGGTTGTCCCACCTAATCGTCAGATTCTTAAGGATATATACCTATCTTTCTATTATGGTGCCAAGATTGGGATCATTGGTCTGAACGGTTCGGGTAAATCCACCCTGTTAAAAATAATCGCAGGCCTGGATACCGCCATCCAGGGAGAGGTTGTGTTTTCACCCGGATACCGGATCGGATTGCTTGAGCAGGAGCCGCACCTGAATGACGCAAAAACTGTGAAACAGGTTGTGGAAGAGGGCGTTCAGGAGGTTGTTGATTGCCTCAGGGAGTATGAAGAGGTGAATAACAGGTTTATGGAACCCCTCGATGATGATGAGATGAACCGGCTCATTACCCGACAGGGTGAATTGAGTGAAATGATCGACCACCAAAACGGATGGGAACTCGACAGCCGCCTGGAAAGGGCCATGGATGCCCTGCGCTGCCCTGAGCCGGACGCGATTGTAGGGGTGCTTTCAGGTGGCGAGCGACGCAGGGTTGCCCTGTGCAGATTGCTCCTGAGCGAGCCCGATATCCTTCTGCTGGATGAGCCGACCAACCACCTGGATGCGGAGTCGGTTCAGTGGCTTGAGGTGCAACTTCAAAACTATAAAGGAACTGTAATTGCTGTCACCCACGATCGTTATTTCCTTGATAATGTTGCGGGTTGGATTTTGGAGCTTGACCGCGGGGAAGGAATACCCTGGAAAGGAAATTATACTTCCTGGCTGGAGCAGAAGACCCAACGGCTCCAAATGGAGGAGAAGGTTGAGAGCAGGCGACGGAAAACCCTGGAACGGGAGCTGGAGTGGGTGAGGATGGCCCCCAAGGCCAGGCATGCAAAGGGCAAGGCCCGGCTGGGAGCATACGAACGCCTGCTGAATGAGGACACAAAACAGAAAGAAGAAAAACTGGAGATATTCATTCCAAATGGACCGCGATTGGGATCAAAGGTAATGGAGGCCACTACCCTGAGAAAGGCTTACGGGGATAAGCTTTTGTTTGAGAACCTGACCTTCAACCTGCCACCGGCCGGAATTGTTGGGATCATCGGCCCCAACGGAGCCGGTAAAACCACCCTGTTCCGGATGATCATGGGGCAGGAAACCACGGATGCCGGTGAGTTCAGTCTGGGGGAAACGGTAAAATTGGGCTATGTGGATCAGGCCCACCTCGAGATTGATCCGGAAAAAACGGTTTGGGAAGTCATATCAGGGGGTAATGAGCAGTTCATGCTTGGCGGGCGACTGATAAATTCCCGGGCATATGTTTCACGGTTTAATTTTAATGGCGCCGACCAGCAGAAGAAATGCGGCGTGCTGTCGGGCGGTGAACGGAACCGTCTGCATCTGGCAATGACCCTGAGGTCCGAAGCGAATGTGTTGCTGTTGGATGAGCCTACCAACGATATAGATGTCAATACTTTACGTGCTCTTGAAGAGGGACTTGAAAACTTTGCCGGGTGCGCGGTCGTAATCTCTCACGACCGTTGGTTTCTCGACCGGATCGCTACACATATTTTAGCCTTCGAAGGAGATTCCGAAGTATATTATTTTGAAGGCGGCTTCACGGATTACGAAGAGAATAAGAAGAAAAGGCTCGGCGATGATGCGCCGAAGCGGATCCGGTACCGGAAACTGTAGAGACGAATATATCCGTCTTTAAAACGGATATATCCGTTTTAAAGGTTTTAATCGTTCGATAAAAGATTTTTTAGAATGAAAATTACTGGTTTGACTGTGCAAAGGACCTCTCTGTCAGAAGAAGTATTCAGGCATTTTTTTGAGAATTCCGCTATCGGAATGTCAATCACACCCCCAGGTGGAATAATCAAGACAAACAAAGCTTTTCGCGACCTCGTAGGTTACAGTGAGGAGGATTTATTGAGAATCAAATGGGCCGACATTACGCATCCGGATGATGTCGATACGGATCAGGCTATTGTCGATTCCCTGCTCAAGGGCGAACAAGTCTCCTGTCGCTGGGAGAAAAGATATATTCATAAGAATGGTCAAACGATCTGGGTCGACATCAGCAGTTTCCTCCAGCGGGACGAACTGAATAACCCCATGTATTTTATCACAACAGTCAGTGAAATAACGGAACAGGTAAACCTCAGGAATCTCGTAGTCCAAAGTGAAAGGCAACTTAAGGAATCACAACGGATTGCCCGGCTGGGTAGCTACGATTATGATTTTGTCTCAGGATTCTGGACGAGTTCTGAAATAATGGATGAAATTTTCGGTATTGACAGGAAGTATGACCGGTCCTTTCGGGGTTGGATTGGAATAATACACCCATCCTGGCAGGAGGAAATGAATCATTATGTTATCCATTATGTGGTCGGTGAAAAACGAGAATTCGACAAAGAGTACCAGATTGTCAGGGTTTCGGATGGGGTCGAACGATGGGTTCATGGACGAGGAAAACTGGAGTTCGATCCGGCAGGTAATCCCTTAAGGCTGCATGGAACCATAAGCGATATTACAGAAAGAAAGATTGCGGAAATTGCGCTGAAAGAGAGCAATGACCGGTTCATCAGCCTGTCAGACACCATTCCCCAGTTTTTGGCCTATGTCGATGCTGATACGCTGATTTATGAGTATGTGAATCAAACCTATGAAAAGCAGTTTGGCAAGCCTGCGGAGCAAATAAAAGGCATGTCTGTCCGGGAATTGTTAGGGGAGGACCGGTTCCAATTTGCCCTGCCTTTTATTGATCAGGTTCGCTCAGGAAAAGGTGCAAGCTATATTAACACATTTAGTCTTGTCGCCGGTAAGAGGTGGATTGAAGTAAGTTATGCACCCGTGATTAATGACCAGGGCAAGGTTGTATCCATTGTTGTCCTCGGCAATGATATTTCAGAAAGGAAAAAGGCGGAGCAAGGGTTGATGGAAAGTGAGGAACGGTACCGGCTTCTGATGGAGACTCTGCCCAACAGTGTGATAGTCCACAGTAAAGGGAAGGTTGAGTTTGCTAACCCCTCCAGTGCGAAGCTTATCGGGGCCTCAAGTTCATCGGAATTAATCGGAATGCCGGTTTTGGATTTCCTTCATCCCGATTATCGGGCTATGGCCATCGAGCGGATAAAATCATCTCTTATGAGCGGGCAGCCGCTTCCTGTTGCAGAGGAAAAATTTGTCCGGCTTGATGGTAAAGTTCTCGATGTTGAAGTAAGGGCCGTACCTTTTGTGTACAACGGTGAGCCAGCTATGATGACCGTTTCGACGGATATTACAGAACGAAAGATTGCCGGCGAGGAATTACTGCAGAGCAGGGCTAAATTGCAGCTTACCATTGATGAGGCGCCGATAAGTGTTGCCATGGTAGGTCTTAACCAGCGTTTTCTTTTCGGCAACAAGGCATTCTGCTCTTTTATCGGGTACGACGAAGAGGAGATTAAGGATAAAACTATCTCCGATATTACCTATCCGGAAGACCGCCTAGTCGGAAAAGAGGATATGGCTGAAATCATTAAGGGCAATAAAACGACTTCCAAACTGGAAAAGCGTTACGTCAGAAAGAATGGAACTGTGGTTTGGGGGGAAGTCACGATAAGCTTGCTCCGCAATAACCAGGGTCAGCCGGTCTATTTTCTTCCTATTATTCAGGATATCACCGACCGCAAGCGAACAGAAATAACGAGACAGATACAGTTTGGCATTGCTCGTGATGTAGCTATGGCGGAAACTCTTGAAGCGTTTTTATTACTGGTGCGGGACCAGTTGGGCCGGCTTCTGGATTCCAGCAATTTTATTGTCGCATTGTACAATCCAGAACACGATTTGCTCAGGAAAGTAGTTTTCCTGGATGAAAAGGATGTGTTTGTGGAATGGAAAGCCGAGGGAACCTTTTCAGGCTATGTTGCCAAACGGGGAAAAACGCTTTTGATGGGTCGGGAGGAAGCAAAAATATTTGCTAAAGACCATCAGATCAAACTCACCGGCAGCATGTCGGAATGCTGGCTGGGGGTCCCGTTACGACTCGATAGGACGATTATCGGCGTTATGGTCGTTCAGAGTTATACCAATCCTGATGCATATGATCATGCATCAGTTGCTTTAATGGAGATGGTGGCCCACGAACTGAGCCTTTATATTGAAAGAAGAAAGATGATTGATGACCTGGTTGCTGCCAAGGAAAGAGCAGAGGAGAGCGATCGGTTGAAATCCGCTTTTCTTGCTAATATGTCTCATGAGATCAGAACTCCATTAAACAGCATTATCGGTTTCTCGGAACTGCTCAGCGGTGAAGAAAACGATCCTGAAGATGTAATCCGGTTCTCATCGATCATTCAAACCAGCGGTAACCGCATGCTGCAGCTGATCAGCAACCTGATTGATATCAGCAAGATCGAATCCGGAACAGAGCCCGTCATGTACAGTCAGGTTTCCCTGAAACACATTATTGATGAAGTGGTTAGCCAATTTCAGTTAATGGCAGAAAAAAAATCCATTTCCATCAGGGGTAGTTACCCATCCGGAAAAAGAGACCTGATCATCCGGACAGATTCACTTAAACTTGAACAGATTATTACAAATCTGGTTAATAATGCCTTGAAATTTACCACGCAGGGATCCATTGAAATTAGCCTGGAAGAGCGTTCCGAAGAGGTGCTGTTTTCCGTCAGGGATACAGGTATTGGAATCCCAACCAATAAGTTGGATCAGATTTTTGACCGGTTCTACCAGGTGAATTCAACGAAATCCTTCCGGTCGGAGGGTGCCGGACTGGGTTTATCCTTGTGCAAAGGTATGGTTGAACTGCTTGGAGGGCATATCTGGGTTGAAAGCGAGGAAGGGAAGGGGAGCACTTTCAATTTTACAATACCTATCTAATCAAGAAGGATTATTGCAAAACATTTCGAAAAGTTAACGCATCACTAGTAAATGATAATTGTAAATCGTAAATCGTATATCGTAAATTACTTCAATATTCCGCATGAGCACAACTGTAAACCGGAGGCCGATTCGTTTTCAAAGTGATCCCAAAAGAGTAATTGCACGGTTCTTTTTCCCGGGTCCTGATGAGCGTGTGCAGTCAATCATCCAGAAGGTATTGGATATGCCCGATGATGCTGCACGCTTGTATTTAAATCAAACCCTGCGTGATTTCTCTTTCAGGCACAGGAATATTTCACGGATTTTCCTGAAACATTTTGAAAAGGTCAGGGAAATAATGGATGGCCGCAATGGCGACTTAAATCTTATACCTCCACAAAAGAAATTGTTGATCGGCGCTTTTTTTACCTCGGAATATTCAATAGAATCGGCTGCTTTTTTTAACCCATCCATGATGGAGGATCCGGATCAAAGCGGATTGCAGTTAGGTGAAAAACGGGTAATCTTAAGCTTCAGGGCCACCGGTGAGGGACATATTTCCTCCATCGTTTTCCGGGGAGGAGTGCTGGATGCACAAAATAATCTGAAAATGGTGACCACCGGAAGATTGGTGGATGAGGCAGAGACCATCCGGAATCAAGTCTATTCTAAGGACGGCTTTATAAAAAAATTAGCTGAAATGCTTGCAGATCAGAGAATTGTTGATCTGGTCATGAACAAGCTGCCTGATGAATTTGACTATGCTCAATTAGCGGATGCCATTGACAAGACCCATATTGAAATCAACCCTGATGTTAAAGAAAACAAGGTATTGCAGGTCATTACCTGGCTAGGTGATTCTCACTATGAAATCTTCTTTTCCCTGGATACGGGTATCTCCGACAGGGTTATTTTTCCGCTGGCGGCTACGGAAAGCAATGGAATCGAAGATGCCCGTTTCGTAAAGTTTACCGGCGATGATGGGATCGAATGCTATTATGCCACCTATACCGCTTATAACGGCCACACGATTATGCCAAAGCTGATCGAAACCAAGGACTTCTACTCATTTAAGATCAAGCCTATTCATGGTGACCTTGCTCAGAACAAAGGAATGGCGCTCTTTCCGAGAAAGATCAAGGGTAAGTATGCCATGTTGTCCAGGGTCGACGGAATAAACAGCTACATGATGTTGTCGGACCAGGTAAACGTTTGGAATAAAGCCAAAATAATACAATTTCCTAAATACCCATGGGAGTTTATCCAGGTAGGAAATTGCGGTTCCCCGGTTGAAACTGAACATGGATGGCTGGTGATTACACATGGTGTAGGACCCATGCGCAGGTACGTTTTAGGTGCCATATTGCTGGACCTTGACGATCCCACAAAAGTGATCGGTCAAATAAGTGAACCACTTATTTCGCCAACTGAAGAGGAGCGGGAGGGTTACGTGCCAAATGTTGTATATTCTTGTGGTTCAATGATTAATGGCGATGAGCTTATCATCCCATATGCCATGTCCGACACCTCCTCCACTTACGCTACGGTTTCCCTTAAAGAGCTTCTGACGAACCTGACACCGTCTGCATTAAAGAAAGGTAAGGAACCTGCCAAACTGCCGAAGCACCGAATATTAGTAGTTGAGGATGAAGAGGTTAATCAAAAAATTATCGCAGATTTCCTTAAGTCTGGCGGCTATGCGGTAGAAACCGCATCGGACGGAATTATTGCCCTGATGAAAATTGCCAAGGACAATTTCGACCTTATATTATCCGATATCTCAATGCCTAATCTGGACGGTTATCAGTTACTGGCTTACATGAAGGGAAATGGAATCACTATACCGGTAGTGTTTCTGTCCTCAGCAGCGACCAAGGAAGAGGTGTCAAAGGGATTGAGCCTGGGAGTGCTTGATTATATTACAAAACCGGTAGAAAAAAAATTGCTCCTGAAATCGATTTCGGCAATTCTGCCCGTCAATGGGAATTAGTGACAATAAACTCCTTGTACATCCCATAATCAAGAAATTGATATGCCTCTCCGGCAGGCTGTTTTTCGGGTCCCTTATTCCAGCTGAATGGAGAATCGATCCAGCCTGACTGAACCACATGATGGTAACCGAGGGTGTTTTTAAGGCTTCCGGTTATACGGACCTCGATATTGTTTTTGCCTTTGATTATCAAACTTGTGATATCCAGATCATAAGGATCCCACCCGATGGTTCCTGCTTTTTTACCGTTAACCCTTACTTCTGCCACTGATCCCTGCCAGGGACCTAAAAGCAGCCTGTATTGCCCGTTTGGTTCTTCAATCTGATAATCAATGCTGTATGAAACGGATTGGCCGTAAAAAGGCATGCCGGTATGCTTCCACGAATGATTCCCGGGGTCGGTCGGCGGGGTCAGGATAAAACCTTTGGATGCATTATCAACGTTGAAATCCCCCAGTATATAAACTGGCATTATCTCAGCAAACACAGACATCTTAGGGGCCTTGAGCTCAATCAGGTTTTCACCGGATTTAACCAACGATCCAATCGGGAAAACGGGAAAATGACGGTCGAGCCACCAGCGTTCAGTCTTGGGTTGGATTTCTGTGCCATTAAGGAATACCTTCCAGAGCCCGGGCCTTTCGATTACCGCTTCTATTTCATCCAGCTGCCCCGGTGTCAGCCCTGCGGAAACGTTAAACCGGTACTTCACCTTGAACCAGCTGTTCTCCTTGAAATTATCCAGCTCAAGGTATTGCTTTTTATACTGGATTTTATGCTGCCAGGGATTGCCGGTGGGCAGGCCCGACTCTTTGAATAGCGCATACATGGCAGTCATGAAGTAAGTGTCTTTCAGTTTCTGATTCCTCGTCTCAAGATCCAGATAATCAATCGTCAGCACATTGGGCGATAATCGTTTAACCTGCATTTCGCCTAATGTCCGTAGAGACGCATTATTATGCGTCTCTCCACCGCCCTTGCCGGATGTCTGTAGAGACGGATTATTATCCGTCTCTACGGTCGCCAGAAACAACCGGCTGCCACCGGCAGGGATGGTCGTTGAAAAGCTGACCTTTCCGGACTCTTTGGAAAACTCTGCTGAAACCGGAAGCCCTGTTTGCAAATCTATTTCGATCAGATTCCGGCCTTTCATCTCGCACCGGGCTTGTACCGGCCCGGACAAATCGGAATTAACGAGGAAAAGAACCTGCCCATCGTCAAGGATTCTTCTCTGATGGAAAAGCTGACCTTTTGCGGTATCCACCTGCTGCAGGCTAAAACCGGGATGTGAGAAATAGGTCTGAACATGGCCCGAATCAGGATATTTTCCTGATATCCAGTTAATGGGGTATTTCAAGGCCAGGTTCTTTAACCCGTCATCCGGTTTTCCTCCAATGTAATCAACACTGTCTGAGAAACATACAACTGTACGGCCATTAGAAAGGTACTCCCTGAGCAGTTCAAGTGTGGATGGTTCGATATTCCTCATGCCCGGAGGGATAACCACGCGATCATATACCCGGTTTCGAACTGTAAGGCCCTCCTTGCCGGCGTTTCCGAATCTTTTCAGCACCTGTTCTGACCCCAGGTCGTATTCTGACTGTCCGGTTTCCAGCTCCTGAATAAAGGATTTAAATGCCCTGGAAAGAGCAAGGATGGCCGGATGGTCTTTTGTGGCGCTATGATACATCCATGCGGTAGTATTGGGTTGTAAAACCAGAATATTATTGATTTGCTCACCGGCTGACATGGCAAGGCAAATCCGTCCGATATAATCACCCAGAAGAGAGAAATTATCCCACCAGGGCTCCTGATAACTAAAAGAAGGCGGATAATCAAATTTTCGGACACCCTGCATGCTGAAATACGAGAGGTGAGGATTCACAAAATTCACCCCCAAAACAACTTCCCAGTCGACAAGCCTTTTCAGCTCGGCAAAACTTATCTGCCAGCCTGCACCGCCCCAGGTTTCGCTCAGGCGACGGTTCCAGCCCGATTGGTTGGCAGCGCTGCCAAGTTCACGGATTGCCCTGGTATTTCCGAATTGTCCCTCCATACCCGTCGGATCGTATGCCCGACCAAGCATATCAACTCCGGGCATCTGATGGTACATGTAAAAGGCCGCCTCATCAATGCCGTCGCCCGGATAAGGCCATCCATGCTCCCAATAGTGACCGGTCCAGTCGAGGTTGTTTTTTTCACAATAGTCATACCATGGCACGGCCCACCGGTCGAGGAAAAGCTCCAGCATCAGGGTAAAATAATTGTGCCTGACCTTCATCCAGTCACCGGTTTCTTCAACCAGGCAAGGAAGAAGGGGCTTCAGGTCATATCCCCACCTTTTTTCAAATTGAAGAAAAAGATCAGGGGTCCAGCGGATAACGGTTCCAGGTCCCTTGGCAGCCTCCAGGTTCGGTTCATCGGTAAAGACACCCATGAGGGTGGTGCCAAAATCTTCACGGTTATACTTTTCGTACCCTTGCATGGTTGCCCGCATAAAAGTATCGGTAACCCCCGGATAAAGAAGATCGACATAAGGAAATCCTCCATACCAGTATGATTTGGAGGGATATGTCCGGTAAAATACATAAAAGGTTGAATCGGTTTTTGTTCCTGTATGGGCGTCACTGCGTGCGCCCGTAATTCCGTCTTTTTCTGCGCCCGTCTTTACGTTCCTGCGGACGCCCTTGACTATTGTTTCAATCTCCAACCCGACCGTATCCGCAAGGTTATCGGTGATTTTGTACCCGAGTCCGGTTCCATGGGTATACGAATCGGGAAACCGGGCCTGCACATGCCCACCGGCAAAGCCACTGGGGTAGGAGTTCTCATCATAAATCCAAACCCGCATTCCCAGTTTTTTTGCTACCTCAACCGTATGGTCAAACAACTGGTTCCAGTCTTCCGATAAATATTCGGTGACAAGACCAGGCCTCGGATGAATAAAAACCCCTCCGATACCTCCCTCTTTAAACTTCGTCATCTGGAATTCAATTTCTTCCTTTGTGATCACATCGTTCCAGTCCCAAAGGGGTGCTGTCCGATAGTCCGCCGCCGGGTCAGGCAGATTCTGAAGTAAGGCCTCGCTTGTAGTAATGGTTAAGGAATCGGATTCCGATTTCTGCAAATCGCATGAGCCCCATGAAAAGACTGCGATTATACTGATAATTAGGGTCAGGTTTTTCATTCTTCTAAGATAGGGAAGTATCAAATGACTATTTTTACCGCTGCAAAAAAAAGGCAATAAATAGAACTACCATGGAATTCAAGTGCTATACCTGTGATATGATTTTTGAAGGGCCGGGCCGCAAACAGGATTATAACGATCCGATGTACGGACCCTGCAGCCGCATTATTTCTGACTGTCCCTCCTGCGGAGCGGAATCAGCCGAATTCAGAAAGCCGAAACCAGCTAAAAACAATTCAAGCCCCCAGGATTCCTGTCCGGCTTACCACAGCGGGGGCTGCAGCTGCTGCCATTAGACGGACGACGGATGACGGATGACGGACGTCTGTCGTCAGTCATCGGTCATCCGTCAATCAATTTCTCTCGGAAAGTAATCAAATAAATGTTTATCTTTCGGTCAAAATCGAAAGGTATGCATATCCAGTCGAATATCAAGTTTCTGCGGAAGCGCCGCGGGCGAACGCAGGATGAGGTTTCCGGGTTCTTGAATATGAAAAGGTCAACGTACGCCGGTTATGAAAACGGAGTTGCGGAGCCTGGAATTGAAGAGTTAAAGCTGTTTTCTGATTATTTCCGCATCAGCATGGACACTCTCGTCAGGGTTAACCTTTCGGGTTTGTCGGAAAGCCAGTTAAGTCAGCTTGAAAGTGGCTTCGATGTTTATGTGAAGGGCACCGGTCTGAGAATTTTGGCCACCACCGTTGATAAGCAGAACAGGGATAACATCGAGCTTGTTGCCGAGCGGGCAAAAGCCGGGTACAAGAGGGGATACGCGGATCCTGAATTTATCAGGGAGTTGCCCGTTTTTCAACTGCCTTTTCTCTCACCGGAGCGCAAATACCGAACCTTCCAGATCAGCGGCGATTCCATGAAACCAATACCAGACGGAGCATATATAACCGCTGAATTCGTTGAAAACTGGGACTACCTGAAAAACGGGGATCCCTGCATTATCCTGACGAAAGATGAAGGATTGGTATTTAAACTGGTCGAAAAAGATTTCCGGCACCAGAAGTTTATCCTGCACTCCCTGAACCGGGAATATCAATCCTATCCGATCGCAGTTGAAGAAATTGCCGAAATCTGGAAGTTTATACACTATATTAGTAATGAAATGCCGGACAAAATGCCGCTGGAGCATGAGCTTTTCGCAGTAATTGCGAACCTGAAGAGGGACGTAGACGGCCTTAAAGGAAGCGATCCCCGCTTTCGCGAGGATGACAACGCTGATGTACCGGCCGGCCTTAGCGCCGGCCGACAACCGGCAACCGATAACAAGTAACCCTATAGCAATTGTCATCCCCGCGGAAGCGGGGACCGCAAGCCAAACCAGCATCCATCCTTGTTCTCCGTCATCGACATAGAAACTACCGGCGGCAGCCCGAAAACCGAAAAAATAACGGAGATTGCCATCTATATCCATGATGGGTTATCCATTGTAGATGAGTTTGTTACCCTTGTTAATCCTGAGATTAACATACCCTATCATATCACCGGCCTGACAGGTATCACAAATGAAATGGTGGCCGATGCACCCAAATTTTACGAGATAGCCAAAAAGGTGGTTGAAATAACTGAAGGTCAGGTTTTTGTTGCACATAATGTCAACTTCGACTACAGTTTCATCCGGAACGAGTTTAAAAGCCTCGGTTACGATTTTAACCGGAAAACTCTCGATACTATAAAACTCGCCCGCCAGGTGGTGCCCGGGTTGAAATCCTATTCGCTTGGAAAACTCTGCTTCGACCTTGGCATCCCGCTCAACAACCGTCACCGTGCCGGCGGCGATGCCCTGGCTACCGTCAGGCTGCTCGAGGATCTCCTTTCCCGCGACAAAAAAAACATAGCGGCAAAAATTCTTAAGCCGAGTCATCCGGCAGGCCTGAATGAATATCTCACCAAAAAGGTATTGAATAAACTTCCTGAGGAACCGGGAGTGTACTATTTCTGGGACGATAAAGGAGAACTGATCTACATCGGAAAAAGCAAGGATATCCGGAGCCGGATTTTCCAGCACCTTCACAATCAGACTACCCGAAAGGCGATGGAAATGCGCGACCGGATAGCGGATATTACCTGGGAACTTACAGGAAATGAATTGATTGCATTACTTCTGGAATCGGATGAAATTAAAAAACATAAACCTCTCTATAACCGCCAGCAACGGAGGAGCTACTTCAATTACGGACTTTTCACCCACGAAGACAACAACGGCTATCTGTGTTTTTCTATCACCAATACAAAGGAAGATGAGCCACCGGTTACCACCTTTACCTCAAAACGCGAAGGGAGAGAGCAACTGGCCAAATGGGTTGAGCAACATAACCTCTGCCCGAAACTCTCCGGGTTGTATTCTTCCAGCGGTGCCTGTTTTCACAGGGGAATTGGTGAATGCTCCGGAGCCTGCAACGGTGAGGAAACGGCGGAAGCATATAATATGCGGGCTAAAGCCTTCCTGGGGCGCTTCGAATATGAACACGATAATTTCATGATCCTGGATCAGGGAAGACTTAAAGAAGAAGTGGGGGTGATCTGCATCGAGCATGGCCAATACAGGGGATTCGGATATACACTTTCCGACTATCAGAACCAGCCTGATGTTTTACGTGATTCGGTAAGATTTTATCCGGATAACCGAGACATTCACGCACTTATAGGGCTATATTTGCGCAAGAACAAAGTGAAAATCGTTTTGCTATGATTATATGCGGGGCATTTGGGCTTTTCGAAATACTGCTGATCCTTATTGTACTGGCCGTATTTATTCTTCCGTTTCTCCGGATGCTTGGCAACCGCCGAAAACAGGGCCAGTATACCGAAAAGCTGGACCAGTTGGAACGCCTTGAACGGCTGCATCGCGACGGAACATTATCCGATAGGGAGTTCAACCGGCAAAAACGGAAATTGCTTCGCACACGCAATTAATGTCGTCCCCGTAGGGGCGAGCTGCGCTCGCCCGTGTTGGCACCGGGACATGGGGACATTGGGGCATGGGGGCATTAAAATAAATTTATGGTTATGAGAAATATATTGATAATTAGCATGTTGGTCATAAATTCGACCGTGGTTCCCGGTCAGAAGACCTACGAAAGGGATACCATACCCACGAGCAATGGAAACCTGGTAATCACCTTTATCGGGCATTCCTCTTTGCAATTTGAATACCAGGATAAGTTCCTGTATATTGATCCGGTAGGCCAGATCGCCGATTTCAGTAGTTTTCCCAAAGCTGACGCCATTCTGGTTACCCACGAACATGGCGACCATCTGGATCCGGCTGCCATCGGTAAGCTTGCTAAACCCGGCACCGATGTTTACCTGACCGCCCTTTGCCAGCCAAAGTATCCTGCTGGAAAAATCTGCAAGAATGATTCGTTTGTTATTGCTGCCGGAGTTGCCGTTGAGGTGGTCCCGGCTTATAATGTTATCAGCCGCAGAGGTAATGGCTTGCCTTACCATCCAAAAGGAGATGGTAACGGGTATGTTTTAATATTTGGCCAGACCCGTGTATACGTGGCCGGAGATACCGAGCTTACATCCGATATGGCCAAAATAAAAAACATCAATATAGCATTCCTGCCTGTTGCAGAGCCCTACACCATGCCGGTTTATATGGCAGTTGAGGCAGTAAAGATCCTGAAACCTCAGATATTTTATCCCTACCATCTGAACAGCACTATTCCCGACCAGATCAAGACTGCCTTAATGGGTTCCCTGATCGATGTCAGGATCCGGTCAATGAAATAACCTGAACATTTTTTCAATGGCGTTGTATGGTATTTAGAATAATTCTGAATACCGATGAAGCATCTTAAGGTTTTTGCCATTCCGGCTCTGGTCATTATAGGTTTTTTATCCCTGAGTCATATTGTCAGAAGTACCGGATCCCCCGGCGGTAAGACCGGATCACCGGGTGATGGCCTGGCTACCTGTACCGACTGTCACGGCGGGGGAAAGGCAACTGATGTTTCAGGCTGGATTACTACCGATATTCCCGCCAATGGCTATCTCCCCGGCGTGCAGTATTCCATAACAGTGCGTGGCGAGCGCTCAGGCGCCGCCCGGTATGGTTTTGAACTTACAGCAGAAAAGACCAGCCGGGCGAAAACCGGTGGATTTGCAACCGGAGGATCCGGGCAAATGCAGCTTTTAGCGGGAACCAATGCCATCACACATACAAATCAGGGGATAAACCCATCAGGAGGCAGCAAGTCCTGGACGGCAAAATGGACTGCCCCGGTAAAGGGAACCGGAGACATAACTTTCTATGCAGCAGTAAACACAGCCAACGGTGACGGTGGAAACACCGGAGATGTTATTTATGCGACTAATCTGAAAGTAAAGGAGCAGGACCTGAGCGGTACCGATCCCTCTGAGTTAAATGCGCAAATAAAGGTTTATCCGAATCCTGCTGCCGATTGGATCAATATCGAAACAACAGGCCTGGAATCGGACTATTATGATGTTGATATATCAGCAATTAACGGCCAGCGGGTTTTTTCACGGAAACTCCGGCCCGAACCGGGTACCACCACTATCAGACTTTCTGTTGCCGCTCTGTCTCCGGGAACCTATTTCGCCAGTGTAACAGCTGGAAAACAGGTTTTAAAAACAAAACTGATCGTCTCAAGATAGGTTTTAAGCCCTTTCATAGCCTATAGTTTTCTTATCTTGCATGCTGTAATTTTTATACAACATGCGCATACTGTTTATTCTTTTTCTGGTCGCCGGAATATTCACCGGCTGTGGCAAAAGCCTTGTCGAAAAAACTGTTGAACAAAGAAATCTGGTAGACAAGGCAAACCCATTGGTGGGTACTGAATCTTCGTACAGTTTGTCGCACGGTAACACCTACCCGGCGGTTGCTGTCCCCTGGGGAATGAATTTCTGGACGCCGCAAACCGGAAAAATGGGCGACGGATGGGGGTATACCTATCAGGCCGATACCCTGAGGGGGATCAAACAAACACATCAACCGAGTCCCTGGATCAATGACTACGGCGCATTCTCATTTATGGCCGTCACCGGGGACCTTAAAACAGATCAATACAGCCGGGCGTCACATTTCAGCCACGAAAAGGAAATCTCAAAGCCTGATTATTATTATGTATATCTCGATAAATATGGAGTCAGTGCGGAAGTAACTCCAACGGAGCGGGCGGCGATTCTGAGGTTTACTTTTCCTGAGGGGAATCAATCCTGGATCATCCTGGATGCGTTTAACGAGGGATCTGAAATCAGGATTGATAAACAATCACGGACCATCAGCGGCTTCTCAAAAAATAACTCAGGAGGTGTACCCCGTAATTTTGCCAATTATTTTGTAGCTGTTTTTGATCAGCCCTTCGACAGCCTGATGATCGAGTCTGATGGAATTCGACTTCCTGATTCGGTTTATGCCCAGGGAAATCAAGTAATAGCAGCCGTATGCTTTAAAACAAAACAAGGACAGGCTGTACATGTTCGTGTGGCTTCCTCCTTCATCAGCACAGATCAGGCCCGGTTAAACCTGGAAAGGGAAATCGGTGAACGGGATTTTGAGCAAACCCGGAAATTGGCCGCCGATTGGTGGAATGAAATGTTGAACCGGGTACAGGTGGACGGCGGAACTCCGGAACAACAAGCCACCTTTTATACAGCCCTTTACAGGACCCTGTTGTTCCCCAGGAAGTTCTACGAATTTGATGCTGAAAACCATCCGGTGCATTACAGTCCCTATAATGGTAAGGTTTTACCGGGATTTATGTATACGGATAACGGTTTCTGGGATACTTTCAGGGCTGTTTTTCCCTTCTTTACCTTAGTCTATCCCGATCATACATCCAGGGTGATGGAAGGCCTGGTCAATACTTACAAAGAATCTGGCTGGCTGCCGGAGTGGGCTTCCCCCGGCCATCGGAACTGCATGGTCGGCAGCAACTCAGCGTCGATCATTGCCGATGCCTACCTGAAAGGAATCCGTGGGTATGATATCGATGTTTTATATGAAGCGATTCTGAAAAATACCGACAATGAAGGTCCGATGCATTCGGTAGGCCGCTATGGGGTTGAATATTACAACCGGCTGGGATACATCCCTTATAATGCAGGTGTCAATGAAAACGCTGCACGGACTCTTGAGTATTCCTATGACGATTTTACGGTTTGGAAGCTCGCACAGAAGCTTCGCAGGCCGCAGGACGAGATCGACAGGTTCAGGAAAAGAGCCATGAACTATCAGAACCTTTTTGATACCTCCACTAATTTTATGCGGGGCAAAAACGAGGATGGATCCTGGCAATCACCCTTTGTTCCTGAGGCATGGGGCGGCGCCTTTACGGAAGGCAGTTCCTGGCATTATACCTGGTCGGTGTTTCATGATCCCCAGGGTTTAATCAACCTGATGGGTGGCGACCAGGCGTTTATCGGAAAGCTTGATTCAGTATTCAGTATGAAACCCATATTCGATTGCACCTACTACGGATTTGAAATTCATGAGATCACGGAGATGGTCCTTGGCAACATGGGGCAATACGCACATGGAAACCAGCCTATACAACATGCGATATATCTGTATAACCATGCCGGAGCTCCCTGGAAAGCCCAGCAGCGGGTAAGGGAGGTCATGGACAACCTTTATTCCGACAAACCGGATGGATTATGCGGTGATGAGGACAATGGCCAGACTTCAGCCTGGTATGTTTTCTCAGCAATGGGGTTTTATCCTGTTTGCCCGGGAGTTCCCCAGTATATCATGGGCTCACCGCTGTTCGACAAGATAACCCTGAACCTGGAAAATGGCAAGCGGTTTGTGATTGATGCTAAGGATAATACGAAAGAAAATGTCTTTGTCCAATCCGCCAGGATGGGGCTGATTCCCTATAAACGCACGTACCTCCGCCATGAAGACATCCGCAAAGGCGGTCATCTGGTTCTCCAGATGGGGAAAGATCCCGACAAAAAACACGGAACGGCCCCGAGGGACCGTCCGTATTCTATGAGTAAGAAGAATTAGTCAGATTATCAGGGTTTTGGATAACCCTTAAGCTCTTCGTGGTTCTTGGCAATCTGATCATCAGGGAAATCATAATCTGATAATTGTCCGGTCAGGTACTTGTCATATCCTACCAGGTCCATCAGTCCGTGGCCACTGAAATTAAACAGAATCACTTTTTCCTTGCCTTCTTCTGTGGCTTTGCGTGCTTCCTGAATAACTGCCGCAATTGCATGTGTGGTTTCCGGGGCCGGAATTATTCCTTCCGTTTTTGCAAACAACATTCCGGCCGCGTAGCATTCGAGTTGCTGGATTGACCGTGGGGCCATCAAGCCGTCTTCAACAGCGCGGCTGACCAATGGAGCCATTCCATGATAGCGCAATCCGCCGGCATGGATCGGCGAGGGAACAAACGAATGGCCTAATGAGTGCATGGCTACCAGCGGTGTCATCCTGGCGGTATCTCCGTGATCATAAACATAGGGAGCTTTCGTCAGGGTGGGGCAGGAGGATGGTTCAACCGGAATTATGTCAATATCAGCTCCATGAATCTTATCATAAACAAATGGAAATGACAATCCTGCAAAATTGCTTCCACCACCGGCACAACCGATCACAACATCCGGAAGTCTTTCACCCACCTTATCCAGCTGTTTTTTTGCCTCAAGTCCGATAATGGTCTGGTGCAGCATCACATGGTTGAGAACGCTGCCAAGTGAATATTTAGTAAGCCCGGTTGGGTCGGATACAGCGGCTTCGATCGCCTCGCTTATCGCTATGCCAAGGCTGCCCGGCGTATCCGGATATTTTGCCAGTATATCCCGCCCTGCCTGAGTTTCATTGCTTGGACTCGGTATACATGTTCCGCCCCAGGTTTGCATCATCAGCTTGCGCAAGGGCTTCTGGTCAAAACTAACACGAACCATGAAAACCTTGCATTCCAGTCCGACCAGGGCACAGGCAAAGGAGAGGGCGCTTCCCCATTGTCCGGCGCCCGTTTCGGTTGTCAGCCTTTTAGTCCCGAATTGCTTGTTGTACCATGCCTGGGCTACTGCAGTGTTTGGTTTGTGACTACCGGCAGGTGACAGGCTTTCGTTCTTGTAGTAAATTCTGGCAGGCGTACCCAACGCTTTCTCAAGGTCCAGGGCTCTGTGCAGGGGAGCCGGGCGCCAGCGCATAAGAAGTGCCAGAATCCCTTCAGGAATGTCAATCCAGCGCTGTGTGCTGTATTCCTGTTCAACCAGATTCATAGGAAATACCGGACCCCAGGCTTCCATGGGTACCGGACCGGCCGGACTCATGAACGGCGGACATTTCACATCGGCAGCCAGGTTATACCACTGCCTCGGCATTTCACTCTCTTCAAGAAAGATCTTACGTGCTGTTGTCATAGTTAAATAATTGGTTTAGAAGTTATAAGCAACAAAAAAGGCATGTTGTAACCAACATGCCTTGTTATTTTTAAAATAATCCGATCACATTGCCTACAACCATCCCGAGCGGTGACGCCAGCACCACTTAGTCGAGATATTTTTCAGCAATCGGGTTATCATTTCATTTTACCTTTGAGCGGTCAAAAATAGAGATTATTTATATTCATGCAACAGTTACTGCAGAATTAGTCATTTCTTATTTTCAAATAATCAATCCCTACCATATATCGGGGAACGGCTTTATTCTGCTTACCGGTGATTTCGATCTGCAGGGTATTGATTCCCTCCTTCAGGGCGAATTTACCTAAAACGACCTGGTCGGTAATGACGGGTTTACCTTCTGCATCGTGAAAGCCCTTGAAAACCTGGCGGGCTGGCTGGTCATTGATCATCAGTTTAAAATTACCGTAATCAACTGCTTTGGTGAAGTTTCCGGTAACGGTGTATTCACCGCTCCGGGCCATTTCAAATTCTGCCTTCAACGATCCCGAAACGCCACCGTCCATCCACCAAAGCTGGGCATTGTTGCTCCATCCCCAGCTGGTAGCAGTCTGAACTTCCCAGTTTCCTGCTGATATGCTGACTACCCTGAGATGCTCACCCTGAAGAAGTCCGGCAAGATCCGGTACCGGCGGATACAGGTTTTCACGTTTCAGCGAAACGGGAATCTTAACAACCTCAGGATCGGGTTCGATGAGGCATTTACCGCCCGGTTTCATATACCAATAGGATACCACGCCGTAATTTACCTTGGTGGCAGCCCAGTGCCACAATTCAAGATCAAATTTCAGCGAGGTATTGAAAGGAATGGCATCCAGCAGCCGGTGCCGCATGTTAATGGTCATCCCTGTATGGAAATTCCCGGAACCATCAGGCTGAGCGATCAGGAAATGCTCGAAATATTCTGGCCTGCACCACGCATATCCGATATAATCCTCGGTTCCGGTACCGATATGGGAGGGGAATGGCTCTCCGTCCACAAAAACTTTTTCATCTCCTTCTCCCCACCAGGCATCAGCGGTATTGAAAATGGTGATGGCGTCACCTGCATAAACGCCCTGGCCTTCCAGTTTGACGAAATTAAGATCCTCATGCTTGCCGTTGACTCCGTCCCCTTGATATCCGATGGCATCCTTGTCATTGAATTCGTGCCAGATAGCACCAAAATGCATCGAAGTGGATTTCCACCTGTACGGAGCGGTCAGAATATTGGCGGCTTCGATAGTAACTGATTGGTTACCAAGGTTAATCAGTTCAACAAGTGCTTCCTTCTTAAAGGGCATCAGCCAAAAAGATTTCAGGTCCCCTGTTTCGAGCGCCAGGGTGTGGTACGTTCTGTAAGGCCTGAGTTGATAACCGGTCCCGAAGAAATCACCAACCGGACACCAAACGGTCCGCTCTCCGTCAAAAGTGATCTGGAGAATGGTGGACCTGTATGCCTGAGGCTGATCCTCCGCCTTTATGTTAAAAGTCAGTTCATCCAGAGCGGCCGGACCTTTAATTCTCAAAGACAGTGATTCACCGGCCGGGAGAACTTTTCCTGACTCTTCAGACAGCAGGAGCTTTTTAAAGGTTTCCTGCCTGTCAGGAGCACCGGAATTTAAACGGGTCTGGGTTTGGTCCAGAATGGTTTTATAGGTGGACAAATCGGCTATAGTAAATGATTGCACATCCGTTTCAGGTGCATAGGTCCGGTAATTAATGTTGTAATAAACCGAAGGGCTGTGTTTTTCAGGATTGAGGGCAGGACACTCATAGGTGATTTTTAATTTTTTGGCATAGGGAACCGGAAGGTAGAGGTTGTGCCCCCGCTGAGCATAAAGGGTTTTCGGCGAGACCGAAGAACTCAGGGGTTCCCCGGCCAGCTGCCCGCCGCTGATTATCGGGAGAACGGGGCCTTCGATTTCGGCTTTCTCGTTTCCGTCGAAATAGAAACGCAGGGTGCCGGTATAGGCTGCCTCATTCCCGAATGTCATCCAGAAACGAACCACGGCACCTGGACCTTCGGCGTCCAGCATTACGAACTCACGTCTTCCTTGATTGGTCTCCTCCCGGATAAACCAGGAAGCATCATGATTGGCAAACCAGCCTTCTTTGTCGGGTCCAACCGATCTCCGGTCATAACTGGAGAATTGTTTGCAGGTGAAAGAAGGGGAAGGAAATTCTGCGAGTATTTCAGTTTCCGTCATATCCTCCAGCAGGGTGCCAAAGGTAATCGGGCCAGCCGCTGGTTTGCAGCCGGAAATCAACGCAATCAGGATTGCGGCAGGGAAAAAAAATACGAATCTGTTTTTCATTTCACGGGTAATTAAGTTTCTCTAAAATTATAATTTTAATTACTATTGATTCATGATGGACAGTAATCAACAAGCAGTGGATTCGTATAAGGAATTTCTTCTTGATGAACTGGAGAATTCGCCCACAGTAGGCGTATGCCTGACTGACATCAAAGGTGTTATCCGATATGCAAACCAGGCCTTTGCCAACATGGCCGGCTATTCACGGGTAGAAGACCTCATTGGTAAAAATGCGCAGGATGGATTTGCAAACCCGGAGGACCGAAAATCACTGATCGAAAATATTGTCAAGTACGGTTCGCTGAAGAATTTTGAACTCCGGCTGATCAAGCCGAACGGAGAGTCAAGTATGGTTCAGATTCAGGCAACGCTGCGGAATTCAATCATCACCGGAATCATCACAGAGATCACCCTTCAAAAGGAGTATCAGGAAGCCCTTGAGGAACAAAGGAGAAGGTATCAGCTGGCAACCAGTGCATCAGGCATGGGGATATGGGATTGGAACCTGCATTCAAATACAGTCTATTTTTCAACAACGTGGAAAAACCAGGTTGGCTACCTCAGCGAGGAAATTCCTGATGAATTTGAAAGCTGGCAGAGGCTTCTTCATCCCGATGATTACGAACGGGTCCATAAATCACTGTATGCATACCTTGACCATCCGGGTCCATTTTTTGAGATTGAATTCAGAATGCTGCACAAGGATGGGAGTTACCGGTGGATCCGCAACCGGGCAGCTTCCCTGATCGATTCAGCGGGACGGCCTTACCGGATGCTTGGGGTTCATACCGATATAACCGATACCAAGCTTGCCCAGGACCAATTGCTGAAATTGGAGCGGGCGGTTGTCCATAGCCCGGTTGCAATTGCCATTACCTCAAAATCAGGATTAATTGAATTCGTCAATCCAAAGTTCTGTGAACTAACCGGTTATCCGGAAGCTGAAGTTATCGGTCAAAATACAAGGATATTAAACAGCGGTCATCATAAGAAGAGTTTCTTCAGGGTTTTGTGGACCACCATTCTTTCCGGGAAAACCTGGGTGGGAAATTTTACAAATATCCGGAAGGATGGGTCAGTTTTTATTGAGAAGGCGAGTATTTCACCAGTTTTAAACGCTGAGGGGGAAATAACGCATTTTATCAAGATCGCAGAAGATATAACCGCGAAGAACCGAATGGAAAGAGAACTCCGGGAGGCAAAGGCAAAAGCAGAGGTGGCCAATATTTACAAGAATAATTTCCTGGCCAATATGAGCCATGAGATCAGGACCCCGATGAACGGGATCATTGGATTTTCTGAATTGCTTAAAGAGGTTGACCTGACTGAGGAGGAGAAGGTGCGGTATATCAAGATCATCAATGACAATTGCAGCATCCTTTTAAACCTGGTTGACGACATCATCGATGTTTCAAAGATCGAAGCCAATGAAATCAAACTCCAAAAGAGCCAGTTTTCCTTGCGCGAGCTGATTCTGGAATTGGGTGTTTTCTACCGGACTTACCGAAATAGTATAAATCGTTCCGAGGTTGAGATTGTTACGCGGATACCTGATTATCCTCATCACGAATTTATCGAAACAGACCATGTCAGGCTGCGCCAGATCCTGACCAACCTGATTAACAATTCATTGAAATTCTGCCATTCCGGATTTATCGAATTTGGGTACAATCTGGTGAATGACAAGTACATCCAGTTTTATGTGAAAGATACAGGGATTGGCATACCCCCTGATAAAATCGGAATCATTTTTGAACGGTTCCGCCAGACCGATGAGAGTATCACACGGAAATATGGCGGCACAGGTCTTGGGTTGTCTATTTCCCAGGGACTGGTTGGTCTCCTCGGAGGAAATATATGGGTGGAATCCAAGCCTGGTGCGGGGTCTGTTTTTTCTTTCAGGATACCTTATAACCCTGTCACGATCCCTGAGATTACACCGGTTATCCTGAAAAATCCGGCAGGGAACCTGAACCTGAAAGGACTCCACTTCCTTGTGGTTGAGGATGTGGACTATAACTTTGAATACCTTCGCGAAGTTCTGCGGCGTCAGGGTGCCCGTGTTACCCGGGCAATAACCGGATACCAGGCAGTGTCGCAGGTGATTTCCCATCCGCCCGACCTGGTTCTGATGGATTTGCAGTTGCCGGAAATGAATGGTTATGATGCAATCAAACAGATTTGGGAGCATGATCCGGATATGCCGATCATAGCCCAAACTTCCTATGCATACCCGAATGAGATTCAGAGATGCTATGATATCGGATGCTTTGATTACCTCGTGAAGCCGATCCGTCTTGAAGAATTGTTTACCATGATATCCAAATACCTTTAACAATGGGATCCTATACCAAAACTATTGTGAGTATCGCTTTTCTGATGGCCGGGAGTTTTCTGACGCTGGCTTCGCAGACAAACATGTTCATTAGCAATCCGGAGGCATTCAGGATTTTGCAGGGCGATTACAATCCTGCGGACTACCGGAGGCCGGGCCTGGTTGAGGATGCAGCATCTGTTCGCATGGGAATCATCCAGGGGGTTGATTCGAAGGAGCAGGTCGGGCTCTTGAGAACCTTGGAAACGTTCTACAACCGGAACTCAGGTTCTGATACCCTCAGCAATACTACCGGAATCGGGGCCTGCAGGACCTGGATCCTGGCCCATTTTGATCAGGTGAACAAACAAAGCGGTGGACGGCTGGTAACGGGTTACCTGGAGTTTGATGCGGATATCTGTACGAAAGGACATCATAAGAATCCATTTATTCTGATACCTGGAACGGATACTTCTGCGCGGGACATCATCCTGGTTGAAGGGCATTTTGATACCCGAAATGAAGATCGGTGTGATAATCAAGGTTTTACCCCAGGAATTGAGGACAACGGATCGGGCACAATACTGATTATGGAATTGGCAAGAGTACTGAGTAACTATGCATTCAAACATACCATTCTCCTGACAACACCAACCGGTGAGGATCAGGGATTATGGGGAGCGAAGGCCTGGGCTGGTTACCTATCAGGTCTTGGTGTGGGCATTCGGGCGGTTCTGAATAATGATATTGTAGGGGGAATCTATTGCGGCAAGACTTCCCCGGGTCCATCCTGTCCATATTACGGTCACATCGACAGCACACATGTGCGGATCTTCTCATACTCTGCCGCCAACAGTTACACGGCCAATTCCGCCCACAAGCAGTTAGCACGGTATATGAAGTATATCCAGGATACCAAAATCAATCCCTATCTTGACACGAAGCTCATTATCAATATAATGGCTGGGGAAGACCGGGATGGCCGGGGTGGCGACCATACTCCGTTCCGGCAAAAAGGGTACACCGCAGTACGGATCATTTCAGCCAACGAACATGGCAATGGTACAGGTACCTTTCCTGACCGCAACCACTCAACCAGGGATATGGTCGGTAAAGATATTGATGGGGACGGAAACCTCGACAGCCTTTATATCAATCCCGGGTACCTGGGCCGAAATACCATTCTCAACGGCGTGGTAGCTGCGATCCTTGCTTCTGCTCCGGAAAAACTGAAACCAACCGTAACGCCCGGATTCTCAGGGGCAACCATCGATTTTACCGGAATTCCGGCGGAGGTTGATGAAATTCTGGTCGGGATCAGATATTATAAAAGCCGCAGTTTCAACTTCGACACCCTATATACTCTTCGGAAAGCCGATCACCTGGAAATACCTCTCGACCCCGGTCAAAGGAGTTACGTTTCAGTTGCCCCGGTTTCAAATGGTGTTCCAGGACTCTTCTCATCCGAATATGAAGTGAACCTGACAGGGACGGATGAAAAGACCCCCGCAGCCAGTGCTCACTTAATGCGTAACTATCCGAATCCCTGGAACCAGACAACTACCATAGAGTTTCAGTCTGACGAAGGGCTCTATGCTGATGGAGCCGTAATAGAAGTTCATGATCTGCTGGGCCGGCTGGTTCATAAAAAGGTTTTTGACCTGGTTCCCGGCATGAACGAGATTACTCTGCAAGCCGGCCAGATGGATCCCGGGATCTATTCCTGTGTGTTGAAATCAGCGGGCAGGGATGATGAACGGATTATAATGGTGAAAAAATAAACCCCCGGTCGCATTGTTTGTTATAGGAGAAAATGCAATCAAATGAAAAAATCAATCGGTTTAATCCTGGCATTATTTATATCATCATTGCTGACGGGGCAGGAAGCAGGCATGCGCAAGGTGCCCAAGCAATACTCATTCGAGACGGGTTACCGCCGGGTAACCGGGACCGAATTTGGCAACTCCTCAACAAACGGTTATACGGTCCTGTTTGATTATGCCTGGCAATTATCAGGGCTTAATGGCACCAAAGCAAGCTATATATCGGTGCCCTTGAGCTATACCCAGATGATGCCGGATTCAGATACGGCCGCTTCAGTCAGGGTAATAGGATATGGCTGGACGGTTCGCCATGAATTAAGGAAACATTCTGATAACTGGGTGCCTTTTCTGGGGTATTCGCTTATGCTCAATAACTATTCTGAAGCAGGCACTGAGGGGAGGATTTTCGGCCACCAGACCGGTTTTACTTGTGGCCTTAACCATTACGGCAGTTCAAGATTTGTGCCCTATTTCCAGATAAACTACAGCATGACTAATTACCCCGAATGGGGAATCAAGGGATCACGTAAGTACAATTTTCTTGAGGCTAAAATTGGGATGAGATTATAAACTCATGCTATAAGTCATTGTTGGTGGATGAGGGTATTGCTATTTTTGAAATAGCGGAAAACCTAAAATCTACTGACAAATGGCAACAATTAAGAAAGAATCTGCACTTGAATATCATGAAAAGGGCAGGCCGGGAAAAATTGAAGTAATACCAACGGTTCCTTACAGTACCCAGTATGATCTGGCATTAGCCTACACACCGGGTGTTGCATTCCCTTGCAAGGAGATCGAAGCCAACCCCGATGACGCATACCGGTACACGGCAAAGGGCAATCTTGTTGCCGTTATCAGCAATGGAACAGCAGTATTGGGCCTCGGAGACATCGGAGCATTGGCCGGTAAACCGGTGATGGAAGGGAAAGGACTTTTGTTTAAGGTTTTTGCTGACGTGGATGTCTTTGATATCGAGGTTAATGAAAAGGATCCGGAAAAACTGATTCAAACCGTTAAGGCTATTGCCCCCACTTTCGGCGGTATAAACCTGGAGGACATCAAAGCTCCCGAATGTTTTGAAATTGAGCAAAGGCTCATTAAGGAGCTGGATATTCCTGTTTTTCACGATGATCAGCATGGTACGGCCATTATTTCATCAGCCGGACTCCTCAATGCCCTGGAGATCACCGGCAAGAAAATCGGGGACATCAAGGTTGTGGTTAACGGAGCCGGAGCAGCTGCAATCAGCTGCATCAAACTTTATGTGGCTTTTGGTGTGAAGAAGGAAAATGTGGTCATGCTTGACAGTAAGGGAGCTCTGAACACAAAAAGAACCGACCTTAATGCATCCAAGAAGGAATTTGTTACCAGCCGTGATATTAATACCCTTGCCGAAGCTTTTGTTGGGGCTGATGTATTTCTGGGATTGTCTGTTGCCAACGTGGTGAACAAGGAGATGATTCGTTCGATGGCCAAAGATCCGATTGTTTTCGCCATGGCAAATCCGAACTCCGAGATTTCCTATGAGGAAGCGATGGAGAGCAGGGATGACATTATCTTTGCAACAGGCCGGTCGGATTATCCGAACCAGATCAATAATGTTTTGGGGTTTCCATTCATATTCAGAGGGGCCCTGGATGTCAGGGCTTCCAAAATAAATGAAGAAATGAAAGTCGCTGCCGCCAAGGCTCTGGCACAGTTGGCCAAGGAGGATGTTCCGGAAATTGTAAATCAGGCTTACAACAAGCAGAATTTGAAGTTCGGAAGGGACTACCTGATTCCCAAGCCGCTGGATCCCCGCTTAATCACCACAGTTGCCCCTGCTGTTGCCCGGGCAGCCATGGAAACGGGCGTGGCACGCAAACCCATTGCCGATTGGAATGAGTATTTTCTAAGCCTCCAGAAGCGTATGGGATTGGATAATAAACTGATCCGCTACATCACCGACAGGGCTAAAAATGACCCGAAACGCGTGGTATTTGGGCAGGCCGATAATCTTAAGGTTTTAAAAGCTGTTCAGGCCGTCATCCATGATGGAATTGCCAGGCCGATTTTGCTTGGGAATCCTGCCGTCATCAAGAAGACGATCCGTGAGATGGAACTGGATCTTGAGGATATTGAAATCATTAACCCCCGCTCAGATGATGAAATCCAGAGGGTGATGGATTTCGCTGAGGAATTTGTCAGAAACCGTAAAAGGAAGGGAATTACGCGGGATGAAGCCCTTGAACTCATGCAGAACCAATCCTATTTTGGTTCCATGATGGTCCACATGGGTATGGCTGATGCCTTCCTGTCGGGAACCAGCTCCAAATATACCTATTCCATCAAGCCAGCTATTGAAGCAGTTGGGGTTCGCCCGGTTCTCAATCATATCGCGGGAATGTATATTCTCATGACCAAGAAAGGCCCGTTCTTCTTCGCAGATACAACCGTCAACAAGGAACCGGATGCCCAGGCCTTGATGGATACCACTTTACTCGCTGCTGAGCAGATCCGGAAGTTTAATGTTGAACCGAAAATTGCCCTGGTTTCTTATTCCAATTTCGGCACCCAGCGCGAAGGCTCGCCGGTGGTAGTCGCCCAGGCAGTCCGCATGCTCCACGAAAAATACCCTGACCTGATCGTCGACGGCGAAATGCAGGCCAATTTCGCCCTCAACAAGGAGATCCGGATGAAAAAATTCCCCTTCTCAAAACTAGCCGGGCATGATGTTAACACGCTGATTTTCCCCAATCTTGATTCCGGCAATATAGCCTACAAGATGATGCAGGAAATTGGTGGGGCTGAGGTGATCGGACCGATCGTAATGGGAATGAACAAACCCGTTCATATCCTGCAGATGGAAAGCAGTGTCAGGGAGATTATCTATCTGACTGCCATTGCCGTGGTAGATGCCCAATGCAGCGGGGATCCGAGATGTTCGAGCCGGTTCATTTTCTGACCGGATCTAAAGCCATTTTTTACGACGGTAAAACAAATAGAAGCCAATCCCGATCAGAACCATAAGCACCAAAACGAGAGGGTACCCGTATTTCCAGGATAGCTCAGGCATGAAGTGAAAATTCATGCCATATACGCCAGCGAGAAAGGTTAGCGGTATGAATATCGTGGAGATCAATGTCAGGAGTTGAACCACCTTGTTCGTCCTGAGAGAAATCTGTGCCATGTAGAGTTCCCTCAGGCCATTCAGGTTTTCACGAATCTGATCCAACAGACTGATAACCTGGTTTGTATGGTCCAGGATATCCTGGAAATATGGATAATCATCCTGGCTGATCAGATCGGAGGAGTCTTTCATGATGCGCGTTATCCCTTCCCGTATAGGTAAAACCTGATGGCGGAAGTAGACCAGGAACTTTTTAATCAGATGAAGTGTGGCCGTGGGGTCATAGGAAACCTGTAAATCAAGGTTAATTTCAATTTCATCCAGATAAGCATCGATATGCGAACAGGTCTCCAGGTACCCGTCAACAATGAGATCCGTTACCGCATAAAAGGCGAAATCATGTCCGTGGGTCCGGATTTTTGAGGCCGGATCATCCATAGCCTTGTAGATTGGCTTCATCAGAGCCGATTCCTTTTCTGAAAAGGTTATAAAAATATCAGGTTTAAGAATAAGGCTGATCTGCTCGGAATCCCATGACAAATCGCTTGGGTTCCAGGCAATATTTTTTAGGATTAGAAAAATCAGATTCGATTGAAACTCCGCTTTTGAATTCTGCAGGGTATTCAGTATGTCCTCCGATAGAAGCGACCCCAGGGAAAGCTTTTCAAAGACCGGTATAAGAGGTTCAATGTCTGAGAGTCCCGTGATTTCAAGCCAGCAGGCTTCAGATTTTGCCTTTCCGAACTTTTTAAGAATTGTTGAATACTCCTTTTCACGAATCCATGTATCGGATGAAAAGGTGTTCAGGATAAAGGCTGACGGTTCATTATATTTTGGTCCCACATGAATCAGGGAACCGGGGGGGAGTCCCTTTTTACCGGTATACATTTTTTTCCGAACGGCTTTGGGTTTCATGATTCCTCTTAATTATGCCGAAATTTACCAATTCTGCTCAAATACTTTAATTTTAGCCACATAATAAGAACCCATGAAATTAATACGCCTTCTCACTATTTTTTTGTTGATTCCTCCTGCCGGTATCGCCCTTGATGTCTATCAGGTAATTCTTCCCCAAAAAGTGAACAGAACGTGGATCAGTCCGGAGATTTGGGCAAATCCCATGCAGGACTGGGTCCTGAACAATGGCAAAATGACTTGTGTGGCAGGAGGCGGTGGTCGGAATCTTTTTCTCCTGACCCGCGAACTGAAAGACAATGGCAGATCATTCAGAATGAGCGTAATGGCAGGGAGACCAGAGGCAGACAAAGGTCCTGTTGACCCCGGTTGGATTGGCTTTATTCTCGGAGTACAAGGTGATTTTAACGATTACCGGGATGATGCGGTAAGAGGAGAAGGATTCCCGGTTGGAATTACCACGGATGGAAGGATGTTTATAGGTAATCACATTGACAGCAAGGCGGTTATTGATCCCGGAAAAGAGGTTGTCCGCCTTACATGTGAAGCTGTTCCTGAGGGTCAGGTTTACCGGATTGTATTAATGGTAAAAGACAGAAAAGGCCATGAGCTGGGTAGGGTTAGTTCTTCAGTTCATTCCGGATGGCTTGTCGGTGGGGTGGCACTATCATGCAGCCATGGGATTGTAAGGGAGGTGACGGAAATCCGGGGGAACGTTGCCTATGGTAACTGGGGATTAAAGCCAGGTACGGAACGCAAGGGGAATGTAAGGTTCTGGTTTTCAGAATGGCTAATCGACGGAGAGAAATTTGAATCTCATCCGGAGCGTGCATTTGGCCCCATTCTGTTTTGCCAGTATTCCTTGTCGAAAAAGGTGCTTAAGCTCACTGCGCAAATGACGCCTGTTGGAAAAACCGACGGACAAGTTGCTATTCTGGAAATTTCCAGTGCAGGTTTGTGGAAAGAAATTGCAGAAGCCCCGATAGACTCAGCCTCCCGCACGGCGACTTTCAGGGTTTCAGGTTGGGAAGAAAAGAAGGATCTGCAATATCGGGTCAGATATTCATGCAGGGTTTCAGGTAAAAAATCATCTGAATTCAGGTATACCGGTACCATCCGGCATGAGCCCTGGGAAAAAGAGGAAATTGTTATTGCAGCGTTCACCGGGAATAATGATCTTGGATTTCCCAATACGGATATTGTGCGAAGTGTGGGATTCCATGATCCCGACCTGCTTTTTTTTAGCGGGGATCAGATTTACGAGGGGGTAGGAGGGTATGGGATACAAACCGAACCTCTTGATAAAGCCCTGCTGGATTACCTGAGAAAATGGTACCTGTACGGATGGGCGTATGGTGATCTTCTCAAAGACAGACCTTCAGTGGCCATTCCTGACGACCATGATGTTTACCATGGCAATCTTTGGGGCGCCGGCGGTATTGCAACTCCCAAAGGACTTTCCGGAGCAGCCGCCCAGGACCAGGGCGGCTATAAAATGGATCCGGTTTGGGTTAATATGGTTCAACGAACTCAGACAAGCCATTTGCCGGATCCGGCGGCCGCCGCACAGGGAATAGGTGTCTATTTTACTGAACTCCGGTATGCTGGAATCAGTTTTGCCATTCTTGAAGACCGGAAGTTTAAGTCGGCTCCCGGTCCGCTCCTGCCAGCAGCTAAGGTTTACAATGGTTTTGCCACCAATACCGCCTTTAATCCTGCTGAAAACGGAAATGCTCCCGGTGCAAGCCTGCTTGGTGCCAGGCAGGAGGCCTTTCTGGATCAATGGACCAACGATTGGACGGACAAAACATGGATGAAGGTAGTATTATCACAGACGATTTTTGCAAATGTTGCCACTCTGCCTGTTGGAGAATCTAATTCCGATGCAGCGGTCCCGAAATTACGCATAATGAAAACCGGCGAGTATCCCGAAAACGACACGGTGGTGCAGGACATGGATTCCAACGGCTGGCCTCAGGGCCCCAGAAAAAGGGCTGTTTCTCTCATGCGTAAAGGGTATGCTTTTCATATAGCCGGTGACCAGCACCTGGGCAGTGTGATCCAATACGGTGCCGATAATTGGCGGGACGGAGGATATGCATTCTGCGTTCCGGCGATCTCGAATGTGTGGCCCCGGAGATGGTGCCCGGTAGAGCAGGGATTTGCCCGGTTTGAACTCGACCCAAGGTATACAGGCGATTATCTGGATGGTTTTGGCAACAAGATGACTGTTTTTGCCGTGTCTAACCCTGCTTTTACAGGCCTTGAGCCATCGATCCTTTATGACAGGGCAACAGGCTATGGAATTGTCAGGCTGAACCGGGAAACCCGTGATATTACAATGGAATGCTGGCCCCGAATCTCAAACCCCGCAGATACCTCGAGCCGCCAATATCCAGGGTGGCCAAAAGTAATTAACCAGATGAGCAACCGGAACCAATACTCCAATTGGGTACTCCCGTTAATTAAGGTTCCTGAAATGAAAAACAGCGTGATCCAGGTGGTTTCAGAACAAACCGGCCAGGTTGAATTTACCATGCGGATAAAGGGCAACGCTTTCATGCCGCAGGTTGACAAACCGGGAAAGTACACGATATGGGTTGGCGAACCCGGATCTGACCGATGGATCGGAATTCCCGGGTTTGCAGCAATTCCTTCACACATCACCCAGGAATATGTGGTCAGGTTCAATTAGCCGGATTTTTTTTATGTTTATTACTATCTTAGTTTTACTTACCGGCGGATTATTAACCTAAAATATAAAACCTATGGGACTGATGAAGGATTTTAAAAACTTTGCCATGAAAGGCAACGTGCTCGATTTGGCCACGGCCGTAATCATCGGTGCAGCATTTGGGAAGATCATTTCTTCGCTTGTTAATGACCTCCTGATGCCACCACTTGGCCTGCTTCTGGGCAAGGTCGATTTTAAGGACCTGAAAATTATCTTAACGAAAGGAGTTGATGGAGCCGCTGATGTAACCCTGAATTATGGGATGTTCGTTCAGAATGTCTTTGATTTTCTGATCATTGCTTTTTGTATTTTTATGATCATCCGTGCAGCCCAGAAACTTGAAAAAAAGAAACTGGAAGCTCCGGCTGCCCCGCCGGCTCCTACGAAAGAGGTACAGTTGCTGGAAGAAATCCGTGATTTGCTGAAGAAATAGGCAATTAATCCTCGTAAACCGGAAGCCAAAGGGTGAAGACTGAACCTTCACCCTTTTTGCTTTTCAGGCTTATCGTGCCATTCATTGCCTGGGCAAACCGCTTCGAGATATTCAATCCCAATCCCGAGCCTGCATGTTTTCTTGTTAAGCCTTCGCTTGCCTGCCTGAATTCTTCAAAAATTATTTCCTGCTCCTCAGCCAGAATCCCTATTCCTGTGTCAAGCACGTGAATGGCTGCCCATGCTTTATTCTCGTGGTAGTCTTTTTCTATGCGAATTTCGATATACCCCGTGCTCGTATACTTTATTGCATTATTGATCAGATTATTGATGACCTTGTGGGTTAATGACTCATCCCCCAGGGCGTACAGTTCCTCCGTCAGGTTATGCCTGAGTTCCAGACCTTTCTTTATTGCACTGGCAGCATAGAGTTCACAACTTTCCCTGACAAGTTCCGAAACACGGATCCGGGTATAATTCACCAGCACGCTTCCTGACTCCAATGCACTGATATCCAGGATTGAATTAACAGTATCCAGAAGCCTGTTTCCGCTGGAAATTATGATGTCAGCCATTCGGGCTTGCTCCTCGTTTTCAGCTACTTCCGACAGCAACTCTGAGAAACCGAGAATTCCATTCAGCGGAGTCCGGATTTCATGACTCATGTTGGCCAGGAACCTTGTTTTCAGACGGTTGGCCTTTTCAGCGAATTCCTTTTCCTTAACCAGGTCGCTGTTAAGCATGACCATCTGATTGTTGATTTCCTGCAGTTCTTCATTGGTTGTTCGCAGCTCTTCTTCAGACTGAACCAACTCCTCATTGGTAGTCTGGAGTTCTTCATTGGTAGTCTGAAGTTCCTCATTAAGAGCGCCTAACTCCAGGTTTTTAACTTCAAGTTCTTCGCGCTGCTCCTCCAGCAGTTTGTCGGACTTAACCCTTTCCGTAATGTCATTGATCACGGCCAGAAATACCTGACCCTGGTCACTTTCCATCAATTGCAGGAATACCTCAACCGGGTAATCACTTCGGTCCTTACGACGATGCACGGTTTGAAACTGAATAGACGGAACGGTGCCATTTCGCAAGGGTAAAACCATGGAGTTGAATAGTTCCTGTGATACCAACGGTTTTATATCGACAGGGGTCAACCTGCGCAATTCTTCAAGTGTATACCCTATATTTCGTAAGGCACCCTTATTTACAAAGGAGAATGTGAGTGTTTTGGCATCAAAAACATAGATTTCATTCAGGCTTTGTTCAATAAGGTTTTGAAGCCAGTTTCGCTGCCTCTCGGTCATGTAGGCATCCCGGTAATAGGATAATCCTTGTTGCCTGAAAACCCAGAATATTAAAAAGGACGTTAAAACCATCAGGCTGAATACACCCACCATGAGAAAGATTAACTTCTCCCGAATAGGGCGAAAGGCTTCATTATAATCCTGCCGGGCGACTAAAACCCAAGGGGAGTCAGAAATTTTCCTGGTTGCAGCCATAATCTTGACTCCCCGATAATCGATTGCTTCAAAAACACCTTCTGCACCTGTTAATGCCTTAACCACTGCCACGGCAGTGTCGCGCATGGAAATCTTACTCTTGAGGGGAGCCTCGGAATCATACCGCAGCCTGTTTAAGAAAACCGCGGAATCGCCATCCCGTTTTCCGATAAGGGTCTCTGCCGTTTTACTTACGACTGGCCATTCCTGCAAGTAGGGATATAAAAAGACTTCAGGGTTAATCCTGATAAACAGGTAACCCTTTGGCATGTCCGGATTGGTGAAACTTTTTATCGAAATTAAAAGTCCCATGTGAAGAACACCCGTCGGATCTTCATAGATATCAATAAACTGTGAGCTATCTTCAGCCATTTTAGTTTTAAGCAGACGATTGAATTCCGGACCGATCAGGTGGGTAAACCTTGGCTGAACAGCAATCGGAATCCTTTCCTGATTGTAGAGAATTGCCTGATCATAATTTGTATCTATGAGAACCGTTCGTAACCAGCTATTCAGGTGCTCCAGATCCTGGATTCCGCCTTTGTCGCAATAGGACGCGTAATGCTCGTAAAATGCCTGATTGTCAACCAGGCTTTTAATAGTCAGGTCCCTATCCTTCAGCCATTCAGCGAGCGAATGAATTTTAAGATTAGCGATAGCATTCAGGTTTTCCTCAATGCTGGTTCTGAAGCTCTTTTTCTGATTCCGGTAAATTGCTCCCCCGGTAATGAGCATCAGTAGATTAACGGTGACCAGGATTATAAAAAGGGTAGTTGAAAATTTTGGCCTAGCTAATCCTGTTTTGTCGGTCATGGGACTTTGTCTTGGTTTTACCTGTGAAAATAATAATCCTGAAATGATTTCCAACCGGACTTTTAATAATAAGCGATTTCGCTATTTTTAGGGAAACTAATAACTTAACCTTAGGCAAACTCATGAAAACCAAAATCATCTTATTAAGCATTGCTCTTAGTTGGTTATTGCCCTCCTTTGGGCAGGATCATGCATTTAATTCCTGGTATGAGCGCGGGGCACTCAACCACCTGACATTTCCCATAGGCGGGATCGGAGCAGGGATGATCGGCCTCGATGGTAACGGATCCTGGTCGCAAATGTCGGTTGGAAACCGACCGGAAGTATTTAATGAACCATTTTGTTTTGCAGCAATATCAGTCAAAGGGATTCCAAATGGCGCCAAAGTTTTGCAGGGTGAGGTCCCCGGTTGGAGAGTTTTCGGCCAGCCCGGAACTGCTAATGGTGGGGGTGAGCATTACTATGGGCTGCCGCGTTTCCAGAATTGCAGATTCCTGGCAAGATTTCCGTTTGGAAAAATAGAATTGTCAGATTCCGATATACCGCTTCAGGTTTCAGTTACCGGCTGGAGTCCTTTCATTCCGGGAGATGCCGATAATTCAAGCATGCCTGTCGGATCCATGGAGTATTCCTTTACGAATACCTCAACTAATCCTGTTGAAGCCGTTTTTTCCTGGAATTCGAAAAATATAATCCGGAAGAATGCCAACAATGAGATCATTCCCTACCCTGATGGTTTTACGATGGTTCAATCCGGTGATGAGAAAAATCCTGATTATCAGGGTGCTTTTACCGTTTTTGCGAGTGAGCCTGCCGTGGTTGACCATTGCTGGTTCCGGGGTGGCTGGTGGGATGCTCTTACAATGATCTGGAAGGATATCAAGGAGTGCCGGATGCTTCCGGATGCCCCAAAAGGCCCGAATCCTCCCGGGGCATCGATGTTTATACCGGTAAGGCTTGCCCCCGGTGAATCAAAAACCATTAAGCTGATGTTTTGCTGGTACTTTCCCGAAACACTGCTCTCGACGGGGGCACAGCCTGCACCGGCCGGAGCGGCTTTTCAGGATAAACCGGCTCCCGGCACTGCAACCGGGCAACAGGAGGTGACCGGTTACGCAGGCAAACAATTGGTCAATACCTTTTATCCTTTGGGTGATGGATTGACCGGAACTTTGGTTTCCAAGGAGTTCAAGATCACGAAACCTTATATTTCCTTCCTGATCGGTGGCGGGGAGATGCCTGGCAAAGTCTGCATGAACCTGATTGTAAACGGGGATACGCTGGTATCTGAAACGGGAAAGAACTCTGAACAACTGAGCCGCAGGGTATGGGATGTCAGGAAGATTAAGGGTAAGAAAGCTCATTTTGAGATTGTGGATAGTGAAACAGGTGGATGGGGGCACGTCATTGTTGATCAGATTGTTTTCACCGATAACCTTGCCTGCATACCTGGAAAACCAGGTACCGGAGATGTCGTTTATGAAGATTTTGAGGGGAGCACCTATGCAAACTGGTCTGTAGCGAACAACCAGGAATCCTGCGAGGGATGCCTTCCAGGGGAATGTGAGACGGCAAGGTATTATCAGCCCTGGTATTCAGGTAAATTTCAGTCGGTGAACGAAGTAGCTCAATATTGGAAAGCCAACTATTCTTCCCTGCGGACAGCCAGCGAGCTATTCTCAGAAACCTTTTTCGCATCCACCCTGCCCGCTGAGGTACTGGAGGCGGTATCAGCAAATCTTTCCATTTTAAAATCACCTACCGTCCTGCGGGAGAAAAATGGAAAGCTCTGGGCCTGGGAAGGCTGCAGTGATGAGAATGGATGCTGCGCCGGAAGTTGTACGCATGTCTGGAACTACGCACAGGCCATCCCTCACCTGTTTCCTGAGCTGGAGCGCTCTCTTAGGGAGACGGAATTCGCCGTGAGCCAGAATGATGAAGGTCACCAGACATTCCGGGCCAACCTGCCAATCAATGAACCCAAGCATACATTCCATGCCGCATCTGACGGGCAGCTCGGAGGTATCATGAAAGTTTACCGCGAATGGCGAATCAGCGGCGACCCAAACTGGCTGTCCAATATCTTTCCCTTGGTCAAACAGAGTCTGGATTACTGCATCAAAACCTGGGACCCTGATCATACCGGTGTGTTGGTTGAGCCTCATCATAATACCTATGATATTGAATTCTGGGGACCCGATGGGATGTGTTCGAGCTTTTATCTCGGCGCCTTAACTGCCTTTGTCGAAATGGGCAAGTTTATGAAATCACCGGTTTCAGAATATGAAACCCTTTTGGCACGGGGAAAATCTTTCTTGGAAAACAACCTGTTTGACGGGGAGTATTTCTACCAGAAAATACGATGGAGCGACCTGCATGCGCCGGATCCGACCAAAACCCCGGGAGCAGGGCTTAATCCTGATGAAGCCTATGAACTGCTTGTAAAGGAGGGGCCTAAATACCAGTATGGGACAGGCTGTTTGTCCGACGGCATTCTGGGTATGTGGATGGCATCGGTGTGCGGGTTGCCTGAGGTGCTCGACAATGCCAAGGTGACCAGCCACCTGGTATCGATTCATAAGTACAATTTGAAAACTGACCTATCCGATCACGATAATCCTCAGCGTCCGACGTATGCGCTGGGAAAAGAGGGTGGCCTGCTTATATGCACCTGGCCAAAGGGAGGACAGCTCTCCTTGCCATTTGTCTATAGTAATGAGGTATGGACCGGCATTGAATATCAGGTTGCCAGCCACCTGATGATGAAGGGTGAGGTAAATAAAGGTCTGGATATTGTCAGAGCCTGCCGGAACCGTTACGAAGGCAGTATCAGGAATCCTTTCGATGAGTATGAATGCGGCCACTGGTACGCAAGGGCCCTGTCGAGCTATAGCCTGGTTCAAGGACTTACCGGCTTGAGCTATGATGCAGTGAATAAAGTTTTAACCATCAGGTCACGCATCGGTAATGATTTTCAGGCATTCATTTCAACAGCGGGGGGATATGGCCTTGCCGGGCTTAAAGCCGGTAAACCCTTTGTGGAAGTGAAATCGGGAAGCATTCCGGTCGAGAAGTTTTTAATTCAATAATCGGGCTGTTCGGCTTTAATTGAATATTTTTGCGACTATAAAACAAGTTCAAAACAATGGGAAGAGCATACGAATACCGGAAAGCAAGGATGTTTAAGCGGTGGGGTAGCATGTCAAAGACATTTACCCGAATATCAAAGGAGATTATTATCTGCGTTAAGGCCAGCGGGCCTGATCCGGCTTCTAACTCGCGGCTGCGCGTATTGATGCAGAACGCCAAGGCTGCGAACATGCCAAAGGATACGGTGGAACGCTCCATCAAAAAGGCTGCTGGGAAAGATCAGGCCGATATCAAGGAACATATCTATGAAGGATACGGTCCCCATGGGGTTGCCGTTCTTGTTGAAACCGCTACGGACAATTCGGTTCGGACGGTTGCGAACGTAAGAAGCTATTTTTCAAGGCATGGCGGGGCTATGGGAACTTCCGGAAGCGTCAGCTTTATGTTTGAGCACAAATGTATCTTCAAAGTCAATGGAAAACCGAATCTCGACCTAGAAGAACTTGAACTGACTATGATAGATGAGGGAGCTCAGGAAATCTTTGCTGAAGGCGACAGTATTATCATATCAGGGGAATTTGAAGACTATGGGACCATTCAGAAATACCTGGATGAGAATCATTTTGAGATCATCAGTGCTGAATTCGAATGGATTCCCACTCAGACCAAGGACCTGGCCGAAGGCGAAGCGACTGAGCTCGACAAGCTATTGTTAAAACTGGAAGAAGACGATGATGTCATCAACGTCTTTCATAATCTGGTGTTAAAATAATCGATTGCATCGGCAGACATCATTAACCCCGGCCTTCAGGCCGGGGTTTTTAAATCCTCTTTATCCCGATTCCGGGAAAATCATTCAAGGTGATTTTCCCGGTTTTTATTTTCATTCCTTCAAACAAATCGTTGGTAATCAATAGATTGCCATCAAGATCGGCAAATTCTGCCAATGGAGACAACTGGGCTGCCGCTGAGACGGCGCATGAGGTTTCGGTCATGCAGCCAATCATCAACTTCATATCGGCCGACCTTGCAACCTTGGCCATGGTGAATGCTTCGCGCATTCCTGTGCATTTCATCAGTTTAATATTAATTCCGTGATAAATCCCTTTTGCCTTAAGCACATCAGGCAGGCGCTGGACGGATTCATCGCCAAACACAGGCAGGGGAGACCTCTCGGTAAGCCACGCGTTTGAGTCGGGGTCATCTTTTGACATGGGCTGCTCGATCATCACAATACCCTGCTCTTTCAGCCAGAATATCATGTCAAGGGCTTTTTCCTTTTCTTTCCATCCCTGGTTAACGTCTACCGCAATCGGAACATTCGTGACCTTCCGGATGGTTTCAATCATTTCTTTATCATTCTCCCGTCCAAGCTTGACTTTCAATACATTAAACATCGATGCCTCCCTGGTTTTTTCGATGACCACCTCAGGGGTATCGATTCCAATAGTGAAAGAGGTATCCGGTGTCTTTTCCGGATTCAGCCCCCATATCCGGTACCATGGTTGTCCGATCAGTTTGCCGGCCAGATCATGAAGTGCGATGATATGGGAAGCTTTGGCAGCCCTGTTCTCGGGTGACAGATGATCGACGTAATCAAGGATGTCCTCAATCAGGAGAGGATTTCGGAATTGCCCTAAATCAACCAGGGAAAGGAATTTTCCCGCGGTTTCCTGGGATTCTCCCAGATAGGGAGGCATGGAGGCTTCGCCATACCCGGTTACTCCTTCAAATTCTATCCGGGTGAGCATCACCGGAGTTGATTTTCTTGATGATCCAGCAAGCGTAAAAACGTGCTTCAGATCCAGATTATACGGTTCATAGGTGAGTTTCATCCTGCCAGCTGAGGATCCGGAGTAGCTGTGATTCATGGCCGTCACGGAAGGAGCGATTGCCAAACCTGCAGCCGCTGATGCCGAGCTGACAAGGAAGTTCCTGCGGGTTGTTTTCATCGGTATTAATTATACCAGGGGTGATTCCTGATGGTGACAGGTTGTGAAGGTGTTCCGAGGATTCTTTTAACATGAAGGAGGTTCTCGGTATAGTACTTTTTATATTCAGGCCTTGATGAATCAAGGCTATTGATCCGGACCAGTCCGGAACAGTGAATGAAAAATGAATCTCCCGTATACATTCCCACATGTGTAGCCCTTTCCGGCTTCTCATCCGTGGCCTTTCTGCCGAAAAACAGCAGATCGCCAGGTTGGATGAAAGCCAGTAAATTCGTCCGGTCAATTTCGGTACCCTGATTTACCTGCTGGGAGGCATCGCGCGACAGTATCCATCCGTTCATGAAATAGATGGTCTTCGTAAAACCACTGCAATCAAATGCTTTTGCAGATGTTCCGCCCCACAGATAGGGCCTGCCCGTGAATCTTTTTGCCAGGCGGATCAGGTTTTCAGGGTCTTCCTTCCGATCCGCCAGCCATTTCTGAAAATCAGCGCACTGACTGGATTCAATGAATCCGGTTCGCCCATCAGGAAGAATTACCGGAACAAACCCGCGGCTGGCTCCTTTATTGCTGTCAACCTCCAGGATTCCACCGGATACCAGGTCCGACACCGGGTCAGAATCCTTTTGAGGCTCTGAGTAGACCAGTCCGAAATCCCCTGTAAAGATGACCCGTTCGTTACTTTTCCAGGCTTGTAACCGGTTCTGATCGATTGGGGCAATCCCGGCCGACTCGGTCCAAGAAATATAGTTGTCAGGAGTTTGAATTAAAAAGTACCCATTGTCTTCCTGAAGGATTTTGACCGGAGTACCCATCAGGGCTTGCGTTGCCATCTCTGCGGATTGCGAGGGGCTATAGCGGATATTGGCAACAGATAAAGTGACCAGCCCCCAGGTATGATCACCCAGATTTGAATCCGGCAACCTTAGGATACTGTCGGTGAAAGGAATATCCTGTCTTTCCAAACCCTGAAAGAGTTCGTTAAGAGCCTCTTTTTCAGTAGTTTTTCCGGTAAGGAGCATCGTATCACCGTTTTGTACAGCCTTAATGGCAAAAATAGCAACCCGCGAATCCGGAACACGCTGGCTTTGAATCGAGTCAATCAGAAACCGGGTGATTTCAGTGACATCCCTACCTGTGTTGCAGGAGATCAGGAACCCTGCAATACCAACGGCTACAACTGCTTTAAAAATAAATTTTTTCAATGGAAACTATTTTTAGTTGATAATCCCAGTGGTTAAAATATAGATTTCCTCCGCTCCATTCGACTTCACCACGCTGGAAGTCATAGGGTTCTGAGCGAAAGAATTTCTTTGAAGGTTCCAGGCTCCGGCCAAAATCACTGTTGACAATCATGCGGTAGGAATCAATCCCGGTTATATAAAATTCCCTCAGTTGGTTATCCTCACTGTTTTGCAGGCCAAACGACATATCAACCGGAACCCAGCCGGCTCCCTCGAACCATATTTCGCACCAGTCGTGCAGGTTTTCCTCGCCCGGATGCAGCATCCAGCCGCTTTGCCAGCGTGCCGGAATGCCTTTGTACCTGGCCATCGACATCAGAAGAAAGGTAACCATTCCGCAGTCACCATGACGATATTTCAGGACATAATCGGGTATGCTGTCCATGGTTGAATACTCGCGGGCGGATGCCCAGGGAATATTCCTGTCGATCCAATAAAAATAGGACCTGATAATCTTGTAGGGATCAGTCTCGTTGCCGGCGAGACTATCCGCCAGACGCTTCACAGCAGGGGAAAAGATAATCTGTGGAGGGTTTTCCCCGGTATAGGCTTTCAGGGATCTTTTGAGATCGAATCCGGATTTCACCCGGAAACTGCCGGGATCAAACCACTGACCTGAGATGTCGAATGAAGCCGTGTAGGAAAAGATCGCTGGCTCACCTGAAACAGCTTTTTGTTCTGCATACAGGCTGGTGTGAAATGCTTTCGATGAGGATCGTTGCATTCCGGCTGGGGTGCTGGTAATTATATTGACCAGCCTTTGTCTTGGACTAAAGTCACCGGGGTAGGGTAGCCAGCACCGAATGGATTCACCGTCAGGAACGGCATCTTTGTCAACTATAATTGAGAATTCATAGGTAATTCTAAGCGTTTCGGCAGGCTTCCCGGGTTGTCCGGCCAGGAGGATTGCTCCTGTATTGTTTAGCCTGATTGAATCCAGTGGATCCGGCTTGGGTGGAAAAAGAGTGTCCCTGACTTTTCTGGCCACCGGGTCTATCCGGAACAGGTTGTTAACCGCGTAATTAAAGTATTTCTTCTGTCCTTCAATAACTTTCATTTCCAGCCTGCCGTCAGATTCCCAGGCACGCATCTGGCTATCAGATAAATAGGGATAGTATCGTGAAAGCTGCTGCCGGACCTGTTCTTCAGTTTTTCGAAAATCCAGCAGAACGCGTCCGGAGATTTCCTTATGATGATCGGAATCTATCTCGCCGGAGCAGCCTGCCATCAAAATAAGACAGACGGAGAAAGCTAATGGTCGGATCACGGTTTTGCTTTTGCCTTGCGGATCTTTTCTAAAATTTCTTCCTGCAACGATGGCGGAACGGGCATGTATTGGTAGAATTCCATGGAATAGTTTGCCCGACCGCTCGACATGTTTCTCAGGGTGGTTGAATAGCCGAACATTTCCTGAAGCGGAACGAACCCATTAACTTTCTGTGCTCCCTTGCGGTGCCTGCGCATGGATTCGATCCTTCCGCGCCTGCGGTTCAGGTTACCGACGATCTCACCAATATAATCATCAGGAGTATTAACCTCGATTCGCATGACCGGTTCGAGGAGGATCGGTGCAGCCTTGAGGAAACCATTCTTGAAACAGATGGAGGCGCAGGTCTGGAATGCCATGTCGCTTGAATCCACCGGGTGGTAACTTCCGTCCAGAAGAACCACTTTCACGTCAACAATCGGGAAGCCGGCGATGATTCCTGCTCCCAATGTCTTTAAAATACCCTTTTGAACGGATGGGATATATTCAATCGGAATAACCCCGCCCTTGATTTTATCCACAAATTCAAAACCATTTCCGGTATTGGGTTCGATACGCATCACCGTATTGGCAAACTGGCCCCGGCCACCGGTTTGTTTTGAATGTTTGTAAGCACTTTCAACCTCATGTTGAATGGTTTCCCTGTATGCAACAGCAGGTTCTCCGACTTCGACCTCCACTCCGAATTCATGCTTCATACGATCGACAATGATCTCAAGGTGAAGTTCACCCATTCCGGCAATAATGGTTTCATTGGTTTCGTCGTCCACCCTTACGTTAAAGGAAGGATCCTCATTTGCAAGTTTTTTGAGTGCTTCGCCCATTTTCTGCTGCTCCTTCTGGCTTGGCGGCATCACCTTAAGTTCAATCACGGCAGGTGGAATCTGAATATTTTCAAGACAGATAGGGTGATCAGGGTCACAAAGGGTATCACCGGTCTTTGTAATTTTCATTCCGATGAGGGCAACAATATCGCCAGGGCCGGCCTCGTGAATCTCTTCCCGGTCCTTGGCATGTATCCTCATAATCCTCCCGATGCGCTCGGGTTTCCCTTTTGTGGTGTTCATGATAGGCATGCCGTTGACTAATTTCCCGGAATATATCCTGATAAATGTCTGCTGACCCACGTAAGGGTCATTGATCAGTTTAAAAGCAAGGGCGGAAAAGGGATCCTTCATGGATGGACAACGTGTGTGTGCCTTTTCAGGGTTATCAACATCAGTACCCACTACTGCGCCTTTGTCAATCGGGGAGGGGAGATAATCAATTACCGCGTCGAGAAGTAGCTGTACACCCTTGTTTTTGTACGCTGCGCCGCAGAATACCGGGGTAATCATGAGTTTGAGGGTGGCATCCCTCGCTACTTTTTTCAGCATTTCGGTAGAGATGTCCTGATCATCCAGAAACATATTCATCAGATCGTCATCATAGTCGGCCAGCTTTTCAATCAGGAAATTGCGGGCATCGTTGCACCTTTCCTGATACTCTTCAGGAATCGGGATTTCGATCCGCTCATGGTCAGTAAAGCCAAAAGCCCGGCGTTCAATGATATCTATGATACCCTGGAAATCCTCCTCAACGCCGATCGGAATATGGAATGGGATCGCATTGGCATCGAGGTTATGGTTCATTTGGGTAATTACCTCTGAGAAATCGGCACCGGTCCGGTCCATTTTATTGATAAAACCGATGCGTGGCACTTTGTAGCGATCTGCCTGGTTCCAAACGGTTTCACTCTGGGGCTCAACTCCCCCGACGGCACAAAATACCGCAATCATACCATCAATTACCCGAAGAGATCTCTCTACTTCCACCGTAAAATCCACGTGTCCGGGGGTGTCAATGAGGTTAACCTGATAACCTTTCCAGAAGCAGGAGATAGCAGCCGATGCGATGGTAATACCTCGCTCCTGCTCTTGTTTCATGAAATCCATGGTGGCCTGGCCGTCATGGACCTCTCCCATTTTCCTGTTGATACCGGTATAAAAGAGAATACGTTCGCTTACAGTTGTTTTTCCGGCATCGATATGGGCGGCGATGCCAATGTTCCTGAATTTATTAAGGGGCATAGTTGCAAATTTTCTGCCGCAAAGGTAGGAAAAAGCCGGAAACTATGCTTTCCTGACCGTAAATGAGAAGGTTGATCCAAGACCGGGAGTACTTCTTACGTTAACGGTTTGTTCATGTGCCTCAACAATATGCTTCACAATGGCCAGTCCTAAACCGCTTCCGCCGTCCTCGCGCGTACGGCTTTTATCCACCCTGTAAAACCGCTCAAAGAGGCGGGGCAGGTGCTGAGTATCCACACCGATTCCATTGTCGGAAACTTCAACCAGAATGTTTTCTCCCATATCGTAAAAACTGATTTTGGTGCGGCCATTCTGGATGCCGTACCGGATTGAATTTGAGAGCAGGTTTGTAAATACCTGACGATACTTATCCCGATCCGCAACAACCATAAAGGTGACCGGGTTGTCCGATGCAAGACTCAGCGTAATATTCTTGATTGAAGCCTGATCTTCCAGATGGTTAATAACCTCAATAGCAAGGGATTGAATAGAGAACTTAGAGGCATTCAATCTTAGTTCGCCAGTCTCCAGGCCGCTTATCAAGCCTAATTCTTCCACCATGGCGACCATCCTGTCAATGTTGGCCTCGGTCTTCTCAAGGTATTTACGGTTAACATCGGGATTCTCAATGGCCCCGGAAAGCAGGGTTGAAACATATCCCTGGATATTAAACAGGGGAGTTTTCAGTTCATGCGATACGTTTCCAAGAAATTCCCTCCTGAAACTCTCTTGCTTCCTGAGTTCCTCGATTTCATTTTTCTTCAGGCTGGCCCATTCATTGACCTCTCTTTCGACATTGCCCAGCACGTCGTCTTTAAGGTTCACGCGACTATTCCTTTTTTCGCCACGGGTTAATTTTAGGTTATGAATGGTTTTGTAAATAAGCTTGATCTTTTCCGTGAGGAAATCCCGAAGGATTGACTGGAGGAAAAAGAAGATAATGGTAAAATGCAGAACAATAAAGACAAGGAGGAATGTCAGGCTGAATTGCGCTTGCCCGGCCAAACAAAGACCTATATATATCAATGCGGAGAACAGTGTTATTATAACAGATGCATAACCGACGAACCGTATCGGGCTTTGAAATTTCATTTTATTAAATTAAAAACTGCATCAGTTCGAGCCGGTCATTGACGTATTGGCTGAAAAAGCCTTTTTCTTTCATCCGGGCCATCAAAGGTTCAAAGTCGGCGCTGCTTTTTAGTTCAATTCCAACCAGGGCGGGGCCATTTTCCTTCGATGTTTTCTTTGAGTATTCAAAATGAACAATATCGTCATCGGGTCCCAGCACTTCTTCGACAAACTGCTTCAGGGCGCCGGGCCTTTGAGGAAACCTGACGATGAAATAGTGTTTCAGGTTTGCGTACAGCATCGCCTTTTCACGAATCTCAGGAAAACGAATAATGTCGTTGTTCCCACCTGATATTATGACTGCGCCTGTGAGCCCCCAAAGTTTATCCTTCATAAGTGTGGCACCTGCCAAAGCGAGTGCACCGGCAGGTTCGGCAACAATGGCATTCTCGTTGTAGAGCCTCAGGATGGTCTCGGAAATGAGCCCTTCCGGAACAAGGACTATATCGTCGAGCTGGTCTTTGCAGATTGAATAAGTGAGGTCGCCGACCCGCCTTACGGCTGCACCGTCGGTGAAAGTGTCGATGGTTTCGAGAGTGACCGGCTTGCCCTGGTCAAAGGCGGCTTTCATGGAAGGCGCCCCGGCAGGTTCAACTCCGAACAGCC